>ERZ835980.165-NODE-165-length-91487-cov-5.581831_pt1 | contig 91487 bp, 65 predicted proteins | sample MGYA00519943_ERZ835980 | MGnify/ENA primary metagenome ERZ835980 (study PRJEB31850, sample SAMEA3708791) | human gut metagenome | biome: human gut; feature: human-associated habitat; material: faeces | place: China | collected 2014 ... | reverse complement strand
TGCCTAAATCTAAGGATTTCTACAAGGTTTCTCTTTGTAGCAACACTATTGTCTCGACGTGCCCCGTTCTCGGGAACATATCGACGCCCGCGGCCTTTATCGGGCAGTAGCCGAAGTTTTTGAAGTTTGAAAGATCTCTTGCAAGCGTTGCGGGATCGCAGGAAATGTACACTATGCGGCGCGCTCCGAGAGAGGCGATTTTTTCAACCGCGTCGGCACAGCCTTTTCTCGGCGGATCTATTGTTATGACGTCGGGCTTAAGCGCTTTAAGTTTCGGGTCATCGAGTGCGCTTGCGGCGTCAAGACACAGAAATTCGGCGTTTATTCCGTTAAGTTCTGCGTTTATCTTTGCGTCGGCAACGGCTTGTTCCACTATTTCCGCACCGTAAAGACGCGTGTCTTTGTCAGCGATGCAGAGTCCGACGGTTCCCGTGCCGCAATAAAGGTCGATCAGCGTTTGTCCGGGTTCAGGCGCGGCATATTCCGCGGCTTTTGAGTACAAAATTTCCGTGCCGTCGTGATTTACCTGCCAGAATGACGCCGGAGTTATGCGGAAACGCTTGCCGCAAAGCTTGTCGTATATGCAGCCTTCACCCGTGAGAGTGCGCCACTTTTTGCCGAGCACGGCGTTTGAATTTTCGGTGTTTGTGTTTATAAGCACGGTTTTTATCTGCGGATAAAGCTGCATGATAAAGCCGCAGAAAGATTTTTCGCACTTGTCGTTCACAAGCTTTTCGCCGTTGAGTATCAGAGTCAGCGATATGTCGCCGTATGTGTGCGAACTTCGCAGATATATGCTCCTTACAAGTCCTTTTCCGCTTATCTCGTCGTATGCGCTTATGTTATTTTTGTTAAAGAATTCAACCGCAGAGTCCTTTATAAGATCAAATTCCGGCTTTCCTATAAGGCATGACGCGTGCGGCACTATACGGTGGGTGTTTCTTGCGTAAAATCCTGCGGTAACGGTGCCGTCTGAAAGCGTACCGACGGGGAATATCGCTTTATTGCGGTAATGGGTGCAGTTTTTTGACGGGAAGAACTCGGAAAGCGAAAAATCAAGTCCTCCTATTCTGTGAAAGGCGTCGTTTATCGCGTCTTTTTTATATCCGCACTCTGTTTTGTAGTCTATGTGACAAAATACGCAGCCTCCGCACTTTCCGGCATAAGGACAGCCGTCCTTTATTCTGTTTTGGGACGGCTGAATAATTTCTGTAATTTTTGCGACTGCGTAGCTTTTTGTCACCTTGATTATTTTCGCGTCTACCGTTTCGCCGGGAGCTGCTCCCGGAACAAACACCACAAATCCGTCCGGAGTATGTGCGAGCGCGTTTCCGTTTTGCAGCAAAACTTCGGTTTTGAGCGTTACGGTGTCGTTTTTTTTCAAGGTCACGGACATTTCTCAGTTTTCTCCGTTTGCGGTATCGCCGCTGTCGCTGCTGTCGCTGCTATCGTCGCTGTCGTCGCTGTCATCGCTCTGAGCCGCGTTCTGAGCAGCCTTTTCTTCTCTGTATGCCGAGAGGAATTCTTTTACTCTGCTGTCATAGTTTTCTGCGTAATCGAGCTTATAGTCTGCAATCTCGTCGTTGAGCATCTTTTCAAGAGCGTCGTATGCAAGGTTCTGGTATTCGTCGGAAGTGTAGAATCCGTCGCTGCCGTCGTCAAGGTCAAGTCTCTTGATTATGTGGTAGCCGTAGGAGGTTTCTACAAGACCTGTGGTTGCTCCGATTTCAAGCGCATAAGCCGCGTCCTCAAATTCCTGAACCATGCGTCCCTTGGTGAAGTAATATCCGTCGGGCTGGGATTTCATTCCGGGATCTTCGCCGTACTCTTTGATAAGAGCGTCGAAATCTTCGCCGTTGTTTACCTTTTCAAGAACTTCCTTTGCTTTTGCAAGGGTTTCAGCTTTCGCAGATTCGGGAATATTGCCGTTTTCGTCCTTTTCGATATCGTCCGGGAAAGCGATGAGTATATGCTTTGCGTGAACATAATCTCCGTCTTTCATCGCTGTAAGCGCGTCGTCGTGGATCTGAGCCTTGTCCTCGGCTACGCCGTCTTTGCCGTAGAAATAATCGTAAAGCTCTGAGTAAAACAGGTTATAAAGCTGGGAATCAAAGAAACAATAGGGTGACTGATATGCGTATGTTTCAAAGACAGTATCGTAATCGTCGCCGTACTGAGCTTTGAACTCGTCTATCTTGGAAATGATGTTATCCTGAAGATCGGTATCGGAAACACCTATGCCGTTCTTGTTGGCAATGTTTACGATTGCGGCATTGAGCTTATAATAATCGGTGATCTCCTTGTCGATCTTTTCCTGGGTATCCGCGTCGGGTTCGGAATCGCCTGCATCGTAGTATTCGCTGCACGCAATGTTTGCGTATCTTACCGCAGTCGCCGTTACGGGAACGCCTTCTACGGTGAGCAGTATTTCTTTGTCAAGATCGTTCTTGGGCTGAGCTTCCTCAAGTCTCTTTTCGGCTTCGGCAAAGTTTACCGTGCCTTCGGGAGTTTTTACGTCAGAACCGTTGTTTTCAACGACCTTGTTGTCGTTCTTGCCGTCAGTGTTTGCGTTCTTATCGCCGTTGCAGGAGGTAAGCATGACCGATGATGCGGCGAGCAGAGCCGCGAGTATAAGTGCAAATTTTTTCATCTTATTAATGTTCCTTTCAATATATAACACCTGATCGGGTGCTTTAGATACTTTAATAGGGTACAACCGGAATGTGAAACCTATGTGAAATATTTGCAACTTTTTACAATTTGGACAAAAATGCATTGACAGTTGTAGTGTATAATATATACTGTCTGAAAATATCATGGGGAGGTGTGCGTATTGGAAAACAGGTTGGCAATGCCTCTTACGGTTTTGCGCGGAGTAAGCGAAGCGAGAAAAAAACTGTTTTCAAAGCTCGGAATAAACACGCTTTACGAGCTTTTGTATCATTTCCCGGCTCATCACGAGGACAGGTCGCACATACTTCTCACCGAGGACATAGTTTCGGGCGAATATGCAAGCCTTTTGCTTGAAGTAACGACGCAGATAACAAGCGTCCGCATAAGATCCGGCAAAAGCGGCCGCGCCATGACGGTCCAGAAGTTTATAGCGAGCGACGAGACCGGCGGAGTGCGCATGACCTTTTTCAACAGCGAATATTTAAAGACGGTGTTCACCGTAGGGCGGAAATTCCGATTTTACGGCATCATAACGGGACTTGCCGGGAGCTGTTCCATGACGTCGCCGGAATACGAGCCGTACTATCCGGACGTAAAACTGCCGCCGTTTGTGCCCAAATATCCGCTGACTGCGGGACTTACATCAAAGCTTGTTTCGTCGTGCGTTTCGCAGGCTCTCGAACTGTGCTTTAATGAGATAGACGATTATCTTTCCGACGCGCAGAGAGAGAAATATTCGCTTATACGCGAGTGCGACGCGCTGAAATATATACATTTCCCGTCAAACTCACAGGAGCTTGAAGCAGCAAAGCGCAGACTTGCGTTCGACGAACTGTACAGACTTCAGCTAAAGACGGTGCTTTTGGGGCTGAAAGGCAAAAGCGGTTGCTCGCGGCGCATAAAATACCCCAATATGAAAGCCTTTGTGTCGTCGCTGCCGTTTGAGCTTACGCACGCCCAGAAAGCGGCTATACAGGATATACTTGTTGATATAAGCGGCGTTAAAAATCCGTCGCAGGAGGCAGAATATAAGGGAGAAAACATTATAAGCCCTGCAAGGCGGCTTATCGAAGGAGACGTCGGCAGCGGAAAGACTGCGGTTGCGTGCGCGGCGATATATGCTTGCGCAAAAAGCGGATTTCAGTCGGCTCTCATGGTTCCTACGGGCATACTTGCATTGCAGCACTACGAATCGCTGAAAGAAACTCTCGGAAAATTCGGTATAAGCGTTGCGCTGCTTACGGGAGACACTGCGGCGTCAGAAAGAAAAGAGCTTTTAAAAAGCCTTGAAAACGGAGATACCGACGTTCTTATCGGAACTCATGCGCTTATAGAAGATAAAGTAAAGTTTAAAAATTTAAGCCTGGTGATAACCGACGAACAGCACCGTTTCGGCGTTGAACAGAGAAAAGCGCTTGAAAAAAAGAGTGCGGACAAAAACAACGGGGCTCTGAAACCGCATACAATCGTCATGTCGGCAACGCCTATACCGCGGACGCTTGCAATGATAATCTACTGCGACCTTGACATAAGCATTATCGGCGAAATGCCTAAAGGCAGGCTAAAAGTCGAAACCTGCGCGCTCGGTGAAAACAAGCGTAAGCGCGCATACGAATTTCTTTACGACAGGGTGAGAGAGGGCAGACAGGCATATGTCGTGTGCGCTCTTGCAGAGGAAAAGAACAAGGACGGAGAATATATACAGAGCACCGGCTACGAAATGCGTTCGGCGAAAAATCTTTGCGGGGAGCTGAAAAACGGATACCTTTCGGGACTTCGCACCGAATATATACACGGCCGCATGAAACAAGCCGAAAAGGACGCCGTAATGCAGAAATTTGCACGCGGAGAGACAGATGTCCTGGTATCGACTACCGTTATCGAGGTCGGCGTAAATGTTCCGAATGCCGCGGTAATGCTTATAGAGAATGCGGAACGGTTCGGTCTGTCGCAGCTGCATCAGCTGAGAGGGCGAGTCGGGCGAGGAAAATATCAGTCGTACTGCATACTTATGTCGGCGCTTTACGGCAAAAACAAAGACAGCGATTTTTCAAAAAGAATGGATATAATGTGTAAGACAAACGACGGCTTTGAGATTGCGTCAAAGGACTTGGAGCTTCGCGGACCGGGAGAATTTTTCGGTCAGCGCCAGCACGGAGAACTGTGCCTTAAAATGGCGGACGCGGTGAAGGACACGGCTCTTGCGGCATACGCAAAGGAGCTTGCTCTGGAAAAGGCAGAGTCGGACGAAGGATTGGAGATAGGGCAAATTGGGATCTAAAACATTAAAGGTAACGGGTGCGAGAGTACACAATCTTAAAAATATAGACGTCGAAATACCGAGAGACAAGCTTGTCGTGTTTACTGGACTTTCGGGTTCGGGAAAAAGCTCGCTTGCGTTTGATACGATATACGCGGAAGGACACAGGCGCTTTGTCGAATCCCTCTCGTCGTATGCAAGACAGTTTCTCGGTCAGCTTGACAAGCCGGACGTCGACAGCATTGACGGACTTTCCCCGGCTATATCCATAGATCAGAAAACAACGTCGAAAAATCCGCGTTCCACTGTCGGAACCGTGACGGAAATTTACGACTATTTAAGGCTTTTGTATGCGCGTGCCGGAACTCCGCACTGTCCCGTGTGCGGCAGAGTGATAGAAAAACAGTCGATAGACCAGATACTCGATAAAATATTCAATCTTCCCGAAGGCACAAAGTTTTATGTGCTTTCCCCCGCCGTTTCGGGCAAAAAGGGAACGCACGAAAAGCTTATTTCCGATTCGAGAAAGAACGGATTTGTAAGGGCGAGGATAGACGGGGAAATAAGAAGCCTCGACGACAGCATAGAGCTTGACAAAAACAAGCGCCACACGATAGAAATTGTCGTAGACAGGCTTGCAATGAAACCCGACGTGAGAACAAGGCTTTCGGATTCCGTCGAAACGGCGTTCAGGCTTTCGGGCGGACTTTGCATAATTGCCTTGCACGACGGAGAATTCGAGGGAAAGAGCGAGATGATGTTTTCGCAGAATTTCGCCTGTATCGAACACGGAATAAGTCTCGGAGAGCTTGAGCCGAGAATGTTCTCGTTCAACAGTCCGTTCGGCGCGTGTCCGGACTGTGACGGCTTGGGCGAAAGCTTTGTTCTGTCGCCCGAAAAGCTGTTTCCCGACATGAGCCTTTCGCTTGCAAAGGGCGCGTGCGTCTGCAACGGCTTCAAGAGCATGAAGGACGATTCGTGGGGAGGCGCGGGAATAAACAGCGCGCTTGAAGAATTCGGCTGCTCGGTAAATACGCCGCTTTGCGATATGCCTAAAGAGGCTTTTAACGTGCTGTTATACGGAAAAGGCGACGAAAAGATACGCTACGGATACCGCGGCTACAATCTCAATTTCATAGGCATAATCAAGGAGATTCAGCGCAGATACGAGCAGAACATGGACAACCCGACCATGCGCGCATATTACGAGAGTTTTATGGAAACGGTACCGTGCAAGACATGCGGCGGAAAACGCCTGAAAAAAGAGGCTCTTGCGGTAACTGTCGGCGGCATGAATATAGACGAAGTCTGCTCAATGCCGATTACTAAGTCGCTTGAATTTTTCAAAAACATCAAATTTGACGATCTTCACGCAAAAATTGCAAAAGATATACTCAAAGAGATACTTGCGCGTCTGGGATTTCTTGAAAACGTCGGTCTCGGATACCTCTCCCTGTCGAGAAAATCCGGAACGCTGTCCGGCGGCGAGAGCCAGAGAATAAGACTTGCGACACAGATAGGCTCTTCGCTCATGGGCGTGCTTTATATACTCGACGAACCGAGCATAGGACTGCATCAGCGTGACAACTCAAAGCTTATAGACACGTTAAAGAGTCTGAGAGATCTCGGAAACACCGTAATTGTCGTAGAGCACGACGAAGAAACGATGCTTGAATCGGATTACATTGTCGATATAGGGCCGGGCGCCGGCGTAAACGGCGGAAAAGTCGTGGCTTGCGGAACGCCGAAACAAATCATGGCATGCAAAGGCTCGGTTACGGGTGATTTCCTGTCCGGCAGACGGAAAATAGAAATTCCCGCCGAAAGACGAAAGGGCAACGGGCAGTTCGTAAAGGTCATAGGCGCAAGAGAACACAATCTTAAAAATATTGACGTTGCATTTCCTCTCGGAACCTTTACCTGCGTTACGGGCGTGTCGGGTTCGGGCAAAAGCTCTCTTATAAACTCCATTCTTCTGCCGGGTCTTGCAAGAACACTCAACCGCGCAAATACGGTTTCGGGACTTCACGACAGAATTGAGGGTATCGAAAATCTCGACAAGGTAATAGCTATCGACCAGTCGCCGATAGGCAGAACTCCGCGTTCAAATCCTGCGACGTATACAGGACTTTTTACCGAGGTCAGGGCGCTTTTCGCATCAACCCCGGGCGCAAAGCAGAGAGGATTCGGACAGGACAGATTTTCCTTTAATTTAAAGGGCGGCAGATGCGAGTCCTGTCAGGGCGACGGAACGCTGCTTATCGAAATGCATTTTCTTCCCGACGTTTACGTTACCTGCGACGTCTGCAAGGGCAAGCGCTACAACAGGGAAACGCTCGAAGTAAAATACAAGGGCAAGAGCATATCCGACGTTCTTGAAATGACGGTTTCGGAGGGCTGCGAGTTCTTTTCCAACATTCCGTCGATTTACCGCAAACTCAAAACGCTTGATGACGTCGGCCTCGGATATATCAAGATAGGTCAGCCGTCAACAACGCTGTCGGGCGGAGAGGCGCAGAGAGTAAAGCTTGCGGCGGAGCTTTCAAAGCGCGGCACGGGAAAGACCATGTATATTCTCGACGAGCCGACTACAGGACTTCACACAGCCGACGTCGAAAAGCTCATCGAAGTGCTGCAAAAGCTTGTTGACGCAGGAAACACGGTGGTCGTAATTGAGCACAATCTCGATATGATAAAGACCGCGGACTACATTATAGATCTCGGTCCCGAGGGCGGAGACGCAGGAGGAAACGTCATGGTATGCGGTACTCCCGAAACCGTGGCAAAGTGCAAAAAGTCGTATACGGGAATATACCTCGACAAGATGTTAAATAATAAGAAATAAGGAGAATTGAATTGATAATACTGAGCGCGTCCGGAGTGACACTGTCCTTCGGCACGGACGTTATTCTTTCAGGAATAGACCTCGGCGTAAACGAGGGCGACAAGATAGGCATTGTCGGCGTAAACGGTGCGGGAAAATCGCTGTTTATGAAGATACTGTGCGGCGCTGCCGAACCGTCTGAGGGTCAGATATTTCTGGCAAAAGACAAGCGTATAGGCTATCTCGAACAGAACACGGGACTTGATTCCGAAAAGTGCATTTTTGACGAGATGTGCATGGCGTTTCCGTTTCTTGTAGGCGCCGAAAAACGGCTTCACGAGCTTACCGAGCTTATGCAGAACGATCATGACGGCGACAGCCGTATGTCGCTTGCCAAAGAATACACGTCTCTTGAAGAAAAATTCAAAAGCGAGGGCGGATACGAGTACAAAAGCCGTATTGCGGGTATGCTTCTCGGTCTCGGCTTTGACAAAAGCACGCATGATATGTGCATACACGCACTGTCCGGCGGTCAGAAGACACGTCTTGCAATAGCAAGGTTATTGCTTTCCGAACCCGACATACTTATGCTTGACGAGCCTACCAACCACCTTGACATAGAAACCGTAGAATGGCTCGAAAATTACTTAAAGGGCTATAAAAAGTCACTTATAGTCATATCCCATGACAGATATTTTCTCGACAAGGTAACGTCAAAGACCTTTGAGATAGAAAACAAGTGCGGAAAACTTTATACCTGCGCATATACCGAATATGTAAAGCGCAAGGAGGCTGACCGCAAAGCCGACGAAAAGCACTACCGCGAACAGCAGAAAGAAATTGCGCGCATGGAGGCTTTTATCGAAAATCAGCGCCGCTGGAACAGAGAACGCAACATAATTGCCGCGGAAAGCCGAATGAAAGCGATAGAGCGCATGGACAAGCTCGAAAAGCCCAAAGCGCTGCCGTCGTCGATAAATTTCAAATTTCAGATGGGCGAAAACGGCAAGTGCCCCGACAAGGTGCTTGAGGTCACGTCGCTTTCAAAGTCGTTTCCGGGAAAACCGCTGTTTCACGACGTAAGCTTTATACTTCACGGCAAGGACAAGATGTTTGTCCTGGGGCAGAACGGAGTCGGAAAATCGACAATGCTCAAAATCCTGTGCGGAAAGATCGGGCAGGATTTCGGCAAATTTGAGTACGCCAAAGGACTGTCCATAGGCTATTACGATCAGGAGCACCAGGGGCTTGACAATTCAAACACGGTAATAGACGAGCTGTGGAACTGCTTTCCCGATAAGACTCAGACCGAGATAAGAAGCGTGCTTGCGGGATTTTTATTTACAAGCGAGGACGTATTTAAAAAAGTAGGAGTTCTCTCCGGCGGAGAAAAGGCGCGTCTTACCTTTGCAAAGCTCATGCTTGAAAAAAGCGATCTTCTTATACTCGACGAACCCACAAACCACCTTGATGCACCGTCGAGAGAAGTGCTTGAGGGCGCTCTTTCGGGATACGACGGAACGCTGCTCTGCGTTTCGCACGACAGATATTTCATAAGCAAGCTTGCAAACCGCATATTTGAGATGCGCACCGACGGAGTATTTGACTTCAAGGGCGGATATGAAACGTATATTTCCTACCGCGATTCTCATAAACCGGGGCAGGGAAGTGCAAAGGACGAGAATCTTGCCGCGTCGGACGCAAAAAGCGACTACGTAAAGAACAAAGAGGACCGCAACCGCCGCAAAAATGCCGAGAAGAAACTTGAACAGACCGAAAAGGACATTGCGGAGCTTGAAGAAGAACTAAAAACCAACGCCGCGCTCCAGCTTGAATGTTCCGGCGACTATCAGCGTGCGGCAGAGCTTTACGAACAAGAACAGCAGGCAAAAAGCAAGCTTGAAGAACTGTACGAAAAGTGGGAACAGCTCCAGAACGAGCTTGACAATTGAGAGTTTCTGAACTCAAACTGTAAAAGTGTCAATTATCGGGTTCGTAAACTTAAACAAATGGCAAAAAATGCGCCGCAGTCAAAATATCCAAGACGTAGAAAATGCGCCTTGGTTTTTTGTATATTATGCACAAACGATGTTGACAAATTATGTTGAAAAGGCAACAAAAAATTAACAATTCCGTGACGGAATATATTCTGTGTTAATTTTGGCAAAAAATTACATTAATTATAAAATTTACTTATCATACCAAAAGCAGCGGATGACAATGCGCACATATTATCGGATTTAGCTGCAATAGCGCGGTTTTGCACGCGTTTGCGAACCGGGCACGCCGTATGCAAAACAAAAGTGAATTTTTGTGCAATGTGATACACAATTAAAATTTACACATATGATTGTCCGTGCGGAAAAAGCCTTTTGTACAAGCCTCTTTTGACGAGACTTGCGGACGCATTGTATCATTTATCGGCTATTGACAAATTTTGTCGGGATTGATATACTATATCTATGTAAATAGGCACTTTCTGCCCTTTTTGCGTCGGCAGTTGACGCGGACGGTCGGTTAATATATATATGTAGATTTTTTTGCGGCGCATGTATATTTCGGCTTTGTCCGTCATGCATTAGTAATAAGGTAAAGTGTCAAAAATCAACAGGCAATTCTCTATCAGGTAGGAGGAAATCAGCAAAATGAAAATTGCAACCAACAAGAGCAGACTTACGGCAATAATGCTTGTCCTTTGTATGCTCATGCAGATTGTCTTCGGAGTTACGGCTTTTGCCGACGGCGATGGTCTTAATGCTGCCGATACCGGTCTTACACCGGATAACGACGGCGTTACAAGAACGCTCAACTCCCTTGATGAAATGGCGGATCTTATGGTCTCGACGACTTATTCCGAGTATAAGGACCTGCACGCAGGTGCGCCCGAAGCTTCGGATACCGTCGTAATAGACGCCTGCGACTACGACAAGGATCTTACGACCGCTGCCGTATCCGTGGCTTTTGACGAGACTCTCGGCAAAGATACGCTCATAACTCCCGATTCGGGCAAAACTGTCTACACCGTAGATATTCCCGCAACCGGAATGTACACCATGACCATCAAATACTTCCCGATCGACGGCAACGGCTCGAATATCGAGAGAATTCTCCTTATCGACGACAAGGTGCCTTATAAGGAAGCGCGCTATCTCAGCTTTACGAGAGTGTGGCGCGACAAGGAAGAAAACGGTTACAGCATAAAGGATCGTACCTTTAAGAAGGACGTAAACGGCAACGAAATGCGTCCCGTAAAATACGAGGCTCCCGAATGGAGAACCGAGGAAATTTGCGACTCGGAAACTTTCTTCTCGGATCCGCTTGAATTTTACTTTGAAGAGGGTACTCATACAATAGCTTTCGACGCGGCGTGCGAACCGCTCCAGCTTGCTGAAATTACCCTTCATCCTTCAGAAAAACTGATTTCCTACGAAGATTATCTTAAAGCAAATTCCGACAAGACCGCACCGGAAAATGCAGAGGCTATATACATAAACGCCGAAATACCGATCGAAACCAGCGAACAGGTTGTATACGCGATGAATGACAGAACAAGCGGCGCAACCGAACCGCAGAGCACGTCCGCAACGCTGCTCAACACTATTGGCGGAAACGGCGGTGACAAATGGAAGAGCGCAGGTCAGTGGATAACTTACGAGTTTGACGTTGAAGAGGACGGTATGTACGATATCGTAACCCGTTTCAAGCAGACCGTAAACCAGGGACTTTATTCTTCGCGTTCACTTAAAATCGACGGCGAATATCCCTTTGAAGAGGCAAAGTTCTTGCAGTTCCAGTACGACGGAGACTGGCAGGTTGATACCCTCAACGACGGAACTACTCATTTTTCCTTCTATTTATCTAAGGGACATCACAAAATAGAGCTTAAAGCAGTCCTCGGCGACATGGCTGACCTTCTCAACACTATCGACGAAAGCCAGTCAAGACTCAACGTTTATTACAGAAAGCTGCTCATGATCACCGGCTCCGATCCCGACGAGTACACCGACTACGAGTTTGCAAAACTTGTTCCGGAAGTTCTCAGAGGTATGAGAGACGAGGCAAAGCTCCTCTACGGCGTTTCTGACGGACTTGAAGAAAAGATAGGCACAAAGGGTTCAAATACCGTAATACTCGACAGAGTCGCTTATCTTCTCGACGTAATGGGCAACGACCAGGATAAGATAGCCGTAAACCTTGCAAACTACAAAAGCTACATCGGTAGCCTCGGAACATGGCTGCTTTCAACAAAGTCTCAGCCGCTGCAGCTTGACTACATAAAAATTCAGCCCTCAGGCAGCAAGCTTCCCAAGGCAAAGACCGGACCTCTCGAATCTATAGCACACGAATTCGGTTCGTTCATAATGTCATTCTTCACGGATTATAACTCTCTCGGTGCTTCCGAAAAGCACGTCGAAGGAGATCCGAACGTCGTTGAAGTATGGATCACGACCGGACGTGACCAGGCGCAGATCATGCGTCAGATGGTTGACGACAGCTTTACCGCAGAAACCGGAATTTCCGTTAACTTAAAGCTTATCGCGGCAGGTACTCTGCTTCCTGCAACTCTCGCAGGCGTTGGTCCCGACGTATCAATGGACGCCGACCCTGTCGGATACGGTATAAGAAACGCGGTTATTCCGCTTAACTACTTCGACGGCTTTGAAGAAGACGTAAAACCGCTCTTCAACGAAGAACAGTTCGTTCCGTTTACCGTACTTGATCCGGACAGAATCGAATACGAGGACGGCACGATCGGAAAAGACGTCGGAGACGTTGACAAGCCTTACAAAACAGTAAACGGAGTTGAGAGAAACGGTGTCGTAACTTACGGTATCCCGTCAACGCTTGATCTCCCGATGCTGTTCTACCGCAAGGATATATTCGTAGAACTCGGACTCAAAGTTCCCGAAACATGGGACGATGTTGAATCGGTAATAAGAGCGCTTTCCGAAAACCAGCTCGAAATGGGCTTCTCTCAGGCTCTTACACAGATATATATGTATCAGTCCGATGTTGACTGGTTCAAGTCAAGCTACGATTACGAAAACTACACCGGCGATTATACCGACAGAGAGTATCTCAGAACTGTCGGCGTTGCATCAAACCTCGACAGCAACGGCGCGCTTGACGCATTCCAGCGTATGACCGAATGGTTCACGCTTTACGGAGAACCCGTCACCTACGACTTTGCTAACCGTTTCAGAACCGGTGAAATGCCGATAGCTATCGCAAGCTACACACTCTATAACCAGCTCAGAGTATTCGCTCCCGAAATCGCGGGCCTTTGGGAATTTGTTCAGCTTCCCGGCGTTGAACGCGAGGACGGTACGATAAATCATACTTCTCCTATCACGCCTCAGGCGGTTATGATGATGAAGGACGCAGCCGACGATATTTCCGACGGACAGGACTTCACCGAATCTCCCAAGGCACAGAAAGCATGGCAGTACCTCAAGTGGTGGGTAAGCACTCCCACACAGGAACGTTTCGGTAAGGAACAGGTTGCTATAATGGGTACCGCCGCAAAATACAACACGGCAAATATTGAAGCGTTGACCGGACAGTCCTGGACATCTCAGGAAAAGAGAAACCTTGAACAGCAGTTTAAGTCTCTCAAGGGTACGCCTATGTCGCCCGGTAACTACATCGTTGCCAGATACACGAACTTTGCGTTCTATGCTGTAATCAATGACGATGAAGTGCCTTCCGAAGCAATGCTCGGATATGTTGACGACATAAATAACGAGCTTACCAGAAAGCGTGACGAGTACGGCTTCCTTACAATAGACCAATATAAGGAAGAGCTTGCCGCAAAAGGTATTGAGATCGACTGATAACCGTACTAAATTATTCAAGGAGTGAAATAAATGTCAGAAAAGACTGTTTCCAAACCGCAGTCCGCTCCCAAGCTCAGAAAAGATATGACAAAATGGGAATGGACGCTGCGCGAAATGAAGGTCAACAAGGTCGGTTACCTTATGGTAGCGCCGTATTACCTGGTTTTCTTTACTTTTACGATTATACCCGTATTTGTGTCGCTGCTTCTCAGCCTCACACAGTTCAATATGCTTGAAATGCCCGTCTTTATCGGCGCGGATAACTACATAAGACTGCTTCTCGATGACGACATCTTCCTTCTTGCCTGCAAGAATACCCTTATTTTTGCGACAATGACCGGTCCTGTTTCGTACTTGCTCTGTCTTATGTTCGCATGGTTCATCAACGAGCTTACACCTAAGATCAGAGCCGTTGTAACCCTTATATTCTACGCGCCGAGTATCTCCGGTCAGGTCTACCTCATCTGGCAGACGCTGTTCTCCAGCGACCAGTACGGCTGGGTCAACGGTACTCTCATGAAACTCGGCATTATCAACTCTCCGATACTCTGGTTCCAGGACACCGACTACATCATGACTCTTGTTATTATGGTTGCACTCTGGACTTCACTCGGTACATCGTTCCTCTCGTTTATCGCGGGCTTCCAGGTCGTCGATAAGTCGCTCTACGAAGCAGCAAGCGTTGACGGCGTTAAGAACAGATGGCAGGAGCTTTGGTATGTAACTCTTCCGGTTATGAAAAACCAGATGATGTTCGCGGCAATCATGTCAATTACCGGTTCGTTCGGTTTCGGTGCTGTTGTTACGGCACTGTGCGGTTTCCCGTCGGTTGACTATTGCGCACACACTATCATGCACCACCTTGAGGACTACGGAAATCAGCGTTGGGAGGTAGGATATGCTTCAGCTATTGCGACTATACTGTTTGCGATAATGATAGGAGCTAACCTGCTTGTAAATAAATTACTGTCGAAGGTAGGTAAATGATAATGAAAATTCCAAAGATCAAAAGACGTTCATTTAACCGTTCTTTCGGCGGTGACCTCGGAATAAACATACTGTTAATCGTGTTCGGCGCATTCATGTTCCTGCCTATGGTATATGCGATCTCCCAGTCGTTAAAGCCTCTTGACGAACTGTGGATGTTCCCGCCGAGATTCTTCGTGCGCAACCCGAGCCCTGATAACTTCTCCGAACTGTTCAGACTCATGAGCGAGTCGTGGGTTCCGTTCTCAAGATACGTGTTTAACACCGCGTTCGTTTCGGTTGCCGGTACTCTCGGACACCTGATTCTCGCGTCCATGGCGGCTTACGCAATGACCAAGATAAACTTCCCCGGCAGAAAGGGAATGTTCCAGCTTGTTTACTACTCGCTGATGTTCAACTCCACTGTTTCCGCACTTTCAAACTTCATTATAATGAGTGCTTTCGGCTGGATAGATACATACTGGTCGCTTATAATCCCCGCGTTCGGATATACTCTCGGTTTCTACCTCATGAGACAGTTCATGGAAACCACCGTTACCGACCCCGTGCTTGAGTCCGCAAGACTTGACGGCGCAAAGGAATGGACAATATATATGAAGATAGTAATGCCTATGGTTAAGCCTGCATGGCTGACACTTATAGTTTACTCCTTCCAGGGACTCTGGAACAGCGGTACTTCAATATATATATACAGCGAACAGCTTAAAACCTTCAACTACGCAATTCAGCAGATACTTGCCGGCGGTATAGTACGTTCCGGTGCTGCGGCAGCTTCCACGGTTATCATGATGCTCGTTCCTATCGCGGTATTCGTCGTAACACAGAGCAACATCATTGAAACAATGGCAAGTTCCGGTATGAAAGACTAAGGGAGGAGAACAAAGATGAATTTCAAAGGTTTAAAGCGTATACTTCTCCTCGCGGTTTGTCTTGTAACTGTACTCAGTGCAATTCCCGCACAGGCAATTATACCTTATTCGACTTACACTTACGACATAGACGGAAATTACGTAGAGTCACCTCACGCATATGTTCCGTACGAAGTTATCAGTTCCCAGACGCTCGGACTTGAAACGCCTATCGCAAATCCTTACGATATGTGTACGGGACGTTCCACATATATGTACAACGGCGTCAAGACCTTCTGCTGGGACAGAATGATGTACATCTCCGACGGAGATAACGCAAGAGTCATTGCAGTAAAATTCAATGAAGAAACAAATACTTTCGATTTCGCATACGAACTCAAGGATTTCGTAAACGACTGGGGTGTTCCGGATTCGATCTCGTCTCCCCGCGGACTTTATGCAACCGATACCGAGCTTTATGTGTGCGATACCGATAACAACAGAATTCTCGTGTTCGCAACCGAAGGCAATACCAAATACGCAGAGGGCGATTTTATAAGAATTATAGCCGAGCCCGAAAGCGAAGTATTCCCGGACGACCACATCTATAAGCCGATTGCCGTTGCGGTAAGTTCTTCCGGATATACCTACGTTGTATCTTCGACAACCTATCAGGGTATCATCTCGCTGAACAGCGACGGTGAGTTCGCAGGCTTTATCGGTACTCAGTCTCAGTCGCTTACTCTTATGGATATGATCTGGAGACGTTTCCAGACCGCAGAACAGAAGAATAAGTCCACCAAGAACGTATCTACCGAGTTCAATAACCTCAACATCAACGAAAAGGGCTTTATATTCGCCTCCACCGCCTCAATCTCCGAGGACGATATGTTAAAGGCGATAAACGCCAAGAGCACTGAGAGCGATTATGCTCCGGTAAAGATGCTCAACCCTAACGGCGAAGACGTAATGAAGCGTTCGGGCTTCTATCCTCCGGCAGGTGAAATCAATGTAAATATAGCAATAACTCCCGATTATTCCATCACCGGTACTTCCAAGGTTACCGACGTTGCACTCGGACCGGAAGGCACATGGTCGCTTATCGACTCAAAGCGTGAAAAGGTATTTACATACGATGAGGACGGAAACCTCTTGTTTGCGTTCGGCGATAAGGGAAGCCAGCTCGGTAATATCACCGGTATTCAGGCTATCGACTACGCTTACGATAACAGAGACGAGGAAAACGCCTTCAACTACCTCATGATACTCGACAAGGAAAACGATACCGTAACGGTTTATAAGAGAACAGAGTACGGCGATGTGCTTGTAAAGGCTCTTAAAAATCAGCGCGACAGAAACTTTGACCTTGCCGCAAACGACTGGAACGATATTCTTCAGAGAAACTCCAACTTCGATATGTCCTATATCGGCATAGGCAAGAGCCTTTCCCGTCAGGGACATTACAAAGAGGCAATGGACTACTTTGAACACGCTTACGATACCACAAACTATTCCGATGCTTATCAGCAGGTAAGAAAACAGTGGATCGAAAAGTTCGCATATGTTGTTCCGGTAGTTGTTGTACTCTTCTTCGTAATTCTCTCGAAGATATTTAAGTATGCAAAGAAAGTCAACGACGCAGGTCTTAAACTCAGAAAGAAGCGTTCGCTTAAGGAAGAGTTTATGTACGGTTTCTATTCTATGTGCCACCCGTTCGACGGTTACTGGGACATCAAGCATGAGTACAGAGCCTCAACTAAGGGCGCAACCTTTATTCTCGCACTTGTAATCGTTACATATATGTACAGCGTTATAGGCAAGGCTTATATACTTGATCCTCACCCGACGGTAGTTCAGCCGCTTATGATGATCGTTTCGATACTGCTTCCGGTATTCCTCTGGGTTATCGCTAACTGGTGTCTGACAACGCTGTTCGACGGCGAAGGAAGTATGCGCGATATTTACATCGCAACCTGCTACTCTCTGTTCCCGCTTCCGGCATTCTTTGTAATCACAACGCTTCTTTCAAATGTAGTAACTCTGAACGAGGCATCCATACTTTCCCTTGCAATGGGCGTTGCTTATGCATGGGTAGGATTCCTGCTGTTCTTCGGTATGATGGTAATTCACGACTATTCGCTGTTTAAGAACCTGCTTACAACGCTTGCTTCAATCGTAGGAATGGCGTTCATCATGTTCATAGCAGTTCTGTTCTCAAGCTTGCTCGGAAAGATAGTGTCTTTTATATACAGTATCGTTATCGAGCTTTCGTACCGAATGTAAGAGATGAAAGGAGTAATTAAAATGAAATTAAAGAATACCTTATGTTACATACTTTCGCTTCTTATGATCGTATCGGCGTTTGCACCGTCTATTACGGTAACGGCTGCCGGATCGGATGATGAGTTCCAGCTTTCCCGCGATTATCTTACAGAAGAATATGTAAATGAAGAACACAAGCTCTCGACAATGACCAAGTACTTTGAGGACGATAAGTACGAGGTATGGGGTCTTGCCGAAACCGGCGAAGTCGGCATAAAGGTCAAGGCTACCGGTCAGATCCTTCTGACAAACCCTTACAATGCATCGACTTCACAGTCCTCCGAGGCAGTCAAGGCTAACCTCCTTTCGCAGATTATCTTAACCTACTCCGATTCCTCCGGCACGAAGGTAAACTTCAACAGCTATTCCGACGCCGCAGTAAACGGACAGATCAAGATGAACAAGACGAGAACCGGTCTGCGTACCGAGTATACTCTCGGTAAGGAGCAGGCCAAATACCTTGTTCCGCGTCAGATCGAGAAGAACAGCTTTGAGCAGAACATTCTCGAACCCTTTGAAGATAAAACTTCAAGAGAATTCAAAATGCTTTCGGCTTCCTACACACTCCAGGACATTTCGGATCCGACGCTTACCGAGAGTATGCGTTCGTCAATGAAGGTAAAGTGGCCTATAACCGAAAAGTATGCAATTTACGTGCTTGACCCCGGTGTTTCCAACCGTGAGCTTGAACTTCTTGCAAGCTATATCGAGAACAACACGAATTATTCGTATGAAAAGATGGCTGAGGACTACGAGCTTATCGAATACGTTGATACGTCCGCAGCTCCCGCACTTTTCAGATTCGCAATCGAGTATTCGCTTGACGAAAACGGTATTCAGATAAGAATGCCCGCAAGCAGTATCAAGTACGATTCGTCAAACTACCGTCTTGAAAGCGTAAAGTTCTTACCGTATTTCGGCGCAGGCTGCAACGATAACACAGGATTTACGTTTGTTCCCGACGGTTCCGGCACAATCACTCGTTTTGAGGACATCAAAGACCGTGCGTTCACCCTTTCGGGCAAGCTTTACGGCAGAGATTACTCATTCCACACAATTTCAGGTTATACCCAGGAGACCATGAGAATCCCGGCATTCGGTATTATCGAAAATCAGCCGCAGGTTGAATGGATCCCTGAACCCGAGGTTGACGAAAATGCAGAAAATGCAGAAAATGCAGAAAATGCAGAAAATGCAGAAAATGCAGACGCATCAGCCGAAACTGCCGCTGCCGATGAAAACAAAGACTCAGAGCAGACCGCGGAAAACACCGATGAGACTGCTAACGAAACAGATGCGGCTGACGGCACCGAAAACGCAGAAACTCCTGCTGAAGAAAATGCCGCTGATGAAAATACTTCAGATGAACAGACCGCAGAGCTTCCCGTTTTGACAAAGGGCTTTGTCGCATATCTTGAAGAAGGCGACGCAATGGCTGATATATCGGCTGACCACGGCGGTTCGGTTCATAAGTTCAGCTCGGTATACTCGACGTTCTATCCCAAGCCGTCCGATACTTACGCGCTTACCGGAATTTCATCGACAGGCAGCGCAACCTACACCATTTACAGCGACAGACGCTATACCGGAAACTATACTTTAAGAATTTTCCCGATCTGCAAAGAGGGTGCCGATTACACCGATATGGCAGATGAGATAAGAAATTATCTTACCAATACCGGCGTTCTTACTCCCATAAATCCCGATGAAGAGCCTACCGACGACGTTCCGCTTTACATCGAGAACTTCGGTACCATAAAGACCCAGCAGAAGATTGCCGGATTCCCGGTAAATCTCCAGTCTCCGCTTACCACCTTTGAACAGACAAAGGATATGGTAGAGGAACTCAAGTCTGAGGGCGTCGGAAACATCGATGTAAGACTTACGGGCTGGTATAACGGCGGTCTGCAGAAAACTGCACCGTCAAAGCTTAAAGTCGTCGGCGCACTCGGCGGCAAAAAAGGCCTTAAAGAGCTTATCGCATATGCTAAAGAGAACAACGTCGGAATTTATCCCGATATAGAATTTACGTATGTCGGTTACTTCTCGGCTTTCGACGGATTCAAATATAAGAGAGACTCAGTAAAGACCATTGATAACAGAAGCGCCGCACACCGTATTTACAATGCGCTTTATCAGGGCTTTGAGGAGGACGGAAACCTTATTATCTCTCCGAATGCAATGGAAAGATTCTATAATAAGATAGAAAAGAAGTACAGCAAACTCGACGGAGATACAATTTCGGTAGCATCTCTCGGATATGACCTGAACTCCGACCACAATGAAGATTTATTGCTTAACCGCGAGGATTCAAAAGAGGTAATTCAGGACTTCCTTGAAACTCTCGATAACAATACCGGCAAGATCATGATCGACGGCGGTAACGCATACGCACTCAAGTATGCCGATCATATTCTCAATGTTCCGCTTGACAGCAGCCAGAACATAAACACCAGTATGTCTGTTCCGTTTATGGGCATGGTGCTCCACGGTTCGACAGAGTTTGCAGGTACCGCGATCAACCTCGACGGCGACTATGAATACAGCGTTCTCAAGGCTATTGAAAACGGCGCAAACCTCTACTACATTGTTTCAAAGGACAACACCTCCGAACTTAAAACCTTCCCCGAATTCAGCAAGTATTACGCTATCAGATACGATAACTGGAAACAGGATATGATAGATACCTACAATACATTCAATGCTGCAATGAAGAAGGTCAAGTATTCGTTTATTTCCGAGCATGAATATCTCGGTACAAGATTGGTAAGAGTCGCATATGACAACGGCACGGAGTTTATTCTGAACTACAACACCCACGACGTTGAACTTGACGACGGAACGACTGTTGAAGCCATGAGCTTCATAGTCAGATAAGGAAAGGGGTGTTCAGCAAATGAATAAAACAGTAGCAGCATCAAAGCCCGCGGCAAAGAAAAAGCCTGCGTCGCTTGACAAGAAAAAGGCAAGAGCCGGCTGGATATTCGTACTGCCCTTTGTAATAGGTTTTGTGGTACTTTATCTCCCGATGCTTTACAGATCCATTGAATTCAGCTTCAGTGAGATCACAATTCTCAGAACCGGCGGATATACGCTTACACACGTAGGATTTTACAACTACAATGAGGCGCTGTTCTCCGACGCAAGCTATTTGAGAATCCTCACATCAAGCTTAAAACAGCTTGTACTTGACGTTCCCGCAATAGTAATATTCTCGCTGTTCATGGCGATCATACTCAATCAGAAGATGTTCGGAAGAGCAGTGTTCAGAGCAATATTCTTTATCCCCGTTATACTTACAACCGGTCTTATAGACTCTATCGACCAGAGTAATGCCGCAATGACTTATATGAGCAGCGGTTCGATCGATACGGGTGCCAGTCAGAATGCGGGCGATATAGTAAACGCAGTGGACATCACAAACCTGCTCGGCAACATGGTAGTAGGTACTGAACTTGTTGATTATGTTGTAAACGTTGTAAATAACATCTTCAACATAGTAAACCGTTCCGGCGTTCAGATGCTTATATTCCTTGCAGGTCTTCAATCAATATCTCCCGCAATCTATGAGTCCTGTAAGATGGACGGCGCTTCCGGATGGGAAACTTTCTGGAAGATAACATTCCCGATGATAAGCCCGATGATACTCGTTAATACGATTTATACGGTTATCGACTCGTTTACTTCGGAATCAAATGCTGTTATGACTTATATAAGCACGGTTTACGAAGGAACAGCACCGCATCCGCGAGAACTCAGTTCCGCAATGTCATGGCTGTACTTCCTCATAGTTCTTGTTCTGATAGGTCTTGTCACCGCAATTATTTCGGCGTTCGTATTCTATCAGAGACGTGATTAAGGAAGGAGGGTGCAGACATGAATAATTCAAATACAAAAAAGCCGCTTTCGCGCAAGGATATGAAAATCGATTTTGACGGCAAGGTCGGCAAGGCTGAAAGATTAAAGCTCAAGGTCTTTTCCGCAAGCTTTGTCGGAGAAATAATATATAAGATTTTCAGATTCGTTCTGCTTATAGGTATCTCGTACATCATACTTTACCCGTTCTTTACAAAGATCATGGCTTCGTTCATGAGCCAGGAGGACTTTGTGGACGTTACGGTTAAGCTTATTCCGAGACATCCCACCCTTGACCAGTGGAAGTTTATCATACTTGAGAACAAGTATTTTCTTGCACTTTTCAACACCGCAAGAATTTCGGTACTCTGCGCACTGTTCCAGACGCTTATCTGCGCTATAATCGGTTACGGTTTTGCAAAGTTCAAATTCAAAGGCAGAAACATTCTGTTCTTCTGCGTAATTCTTACAATGCTTATTCCGCATGATACACTGCTTCTTGCAATGTTCATGAAGTTCAGATATTTTGATGTGCTCGGCATATTCAAACTTCTTACGGGACATCAGATAAACCTGATCAACACGGAATTTCCGCTGTACCTGCTCTCGATTACGGGACTTGCATTCAAGAACGGTCTGTATATCTTCATTTTCAGACAGTTCTATAAGGGCGTTCCGGACGAACTCGAAGAAGCCGCGTACATAGACGGTACAGGCGTGTTCAAGACGTTCTTCCAGATAATTCTTCCTCTGTCAACCCAGATGATGACAACAATCTTTATGTTCGCATTCTCGTGGCAGTGGACAGATACATTCTATACCGCATCTCCCTTCTTTACGACAAGCGGCGAAGTAATGCTCACCAACATCGTAAAGGTGCCCACAAGCTTAAAGGTAGATTTTGCGGCAAGCACACTTTGGGAATCGGCGATAACAAACACCTGCGGACTTTTAGTAATTCTGCCGCTGTTCATTATCTTCTTGTTCGCTCAGAGATCACTTGTTGAAGGTATCGAACGTTCCGGTATAGTAGGTTAATCCGAAGTCGGACGCAAACAAAAGCATAAAAAATTTCACTCCGTTTCATAATTGATCCGGAGTGATTTTTTGTCTGTAAAATTGAGGAAAATTAAAGAGTGATGCCGAGTTTCCTTATAAGCCAGTAAGCGTCAAGCATGAGTAACGGCGCGCTTGAATAGTGGTTTTGAGGATCGACGGCGAGAATCATGTTTTTCAAGGCGTCAATCTGATCATTGTCGGGAAGCTTGTCAGGGCAGAGTGCCGCAACGATAAGACATTCGCCGACTTCGCGAATAGGGTAGAACGCCTCATTTTTAAAATCGGGATCAAGTCCGGGATTGCACCAGAAATATCCGTTTTTCGGCTCTTCGTAAGTGTATGTAAGCTTTCGTGTTCTCCACGGTGTATTCTTTGCACAGAGCTTTTTGGCGTATTCCGGCGCAGGCTGTCCCTTTGCATGGTTTGGTGCTACGTCTTTCACGCAGTCGGAAGTCATGTACATAAGTTCTTTCATGATGTTCTTTACCGCAATGTCGTCGTCCGCCTCGTAAATAAGACGCTGCGAATACTGCATTTGAAGATATGCATATGCCGCGCAGGCGCCGGGTTTGAGCCTTTTTGAAATTTCAATGGCGTCGTATACATATTTTCTGTATAATTCGTACCACTTTTGCTCACCCGTGACCTTGTATGCTGCAAGATAGAACATCGGCAGTCTCAGAGCCTCGTGGGGAAGTATCTCCTTTCCCCACATCTGATTGGTTTCTGAGAGCGTTCCGTCCGCACGGATAATTGTGTAGTTGTTCTGCGGTATTATGTCGCGCTCAAATTTAGACGCAACCTCTTTCATTCTCAGTTTTATTTCGGATCTTAATTCGTCGGTGCAAAGGTCCGAAAAATATGCTCTGTACAAGCCGTATATCCAGTGAGTGTACTGATCGCGCGAGGAATTTATATAGTAGCTCTTGCAGTCCGTCGGAAGTACGCTCCTTGCAACAAATCCTTTTTCGCACGAAACGGACGAGCAGAGCAAAAGTCCTTTTACTAGCTTTTGGCATTGTTCGCGCAGACTTTCGTCATGCGTCACCCCGTATTTGGCAATAACCGCCTCAAGAAAAGCTCCTCCGTTGAGTACGGAATCCTCCATGCCCGTGCCGTACCCCGACGGATTTGGAAAGGACTTTGAAATCTCGTAAGGCGTGGGAAGATCGTCGGTGCAGCCGTTTTTGCCGTTATGAATCCTGAAATCGTAGATAAGATTTGTTTTATCGCAGAAAAAGCTGTCCCAGATGAAGTCCCATAGCTGTTCTGTTTTCAAATTCATAAAAATCTCTCCTTTTTTCACATATTTTCTTTTATACTGCTCTGAATCCTCTGCCTATAATTTCGCTGCTTGTGGTGATTATGGTAAAGGCATGGGGATCGGTGTTTTTGATCCATGCGCGCAGTTTTATTGCCTCAAGACGTGTGCATACGGTGTGAATCATGAATTTGCCGTCGTGCGTGTATTCACCCTGTGCTACGTGTACCGTTGCGCCGTGGTGCAGGGTTTTGATTATGTAATCTGCTATTTTTTCATGCTCCGAAGTAATAACTATAAAGTATTTGTAGCTGTTTAAGTTTTCGAGAACGCTGTCAACGAGAAACGCCTTTGCGAAAAGACCGAGAAGTGAGAAAAGTCCCGTCGTTATGCCGAAAACAAAGAACGAGGACGCCGCAATAAGAAAATCGGTGCATAAAAGCGCTTTTCCGACGTCAAGACTGGTGTATTTTTTGAGTATAAGCGCGATTATGTCGGTTCCTCCCGATGACGCGCCGCAGTTGAACATCATGGCAGAGCCTATTGATGTGAGAAGAATCGCATATACAAGCTCAAGAAACGGCTGGTCGGACATGGGACTTGACATAGGCACAAATCTTTCAAAAAGCCACGTTTCGGCGGAGAACATAAGACTGCAGTATACGGTCTTGATTCCCGTCATGCGTCCGAGAAAGATAAATCCGATAAAAAGCAGCGCGATGTTTATTGTCATGATCAGCGTTGCGGGGGTAAAGCGAGAAATTTTGCCTATTACGGTACCGATACCGCTGACTCCGCCGGTTGAAAAGCCGTTAGGTATCTTGAAGAAGTATACGCCGACGGTGAGGAGCAACACTCCTGCGTTCATTATAAGAAAATTGAGTGCCGCCGAACGGTGTTTTTTCGGCTGCTGCTGTAAGGTTTGCTGTTGTGCGGTCTGCTGCATTGATCTTTACCTCTGTTTGTATTAATTTAGGTTTTTACGGATTTATTGCGCCTTGATTGAAAGCCGATTTAAAGCAGAGAAGGGTACAGTCGATTATACCGTCTATCTCCGACACGGTCCGGGCGCAGTTTGCGCGGTTTCGCAGTTCGGCAGAGCCGGGATAGCCTTTTATGTACCATGCAATGTGCTTTCGCGCCTCTCTTACGCCGACGTATTCGCCTTTCTGCGATATTAAAAGGTGCATATGCTCTTTCATGTCGCGGCATTTCTGTTCGGGCGTTATTTTAAGCGGCTGCAGTCCCGATAAAACCCTCTCGGTGTCTGCAAGAACATACGGGTTTCCCAAAGAGGCTCTGCCTATCATTACTCCGTCGCAGCCTGTGTATTCGAGTACGCGCAAAGCGTCGTCCGGGCAGCATATGTCCCCGTTTGCGATAACCGGAATATGCGACTTGCTTTTGATTTCACGTATGACGTTATATTCCGCGGACGGCATATACATCTGTTCCCTGGTTCTGCCGTGGATAAACAGAGCGTCGGCGCCGCTGCTTTCGCACACTTTTGCAAGTTCGGGCGCGTTTATGTGAGCCTTGTCAAAGCCCAAGCGCATTTTTACGGTAAGCGGCACTTGTCCTATTGCGTTTTTTACGGCATATACGATTTTTCCGGCAAGTGCAGGATCTTTCATAAGCGCGCTGCCCTCGCCGTTGTTTACGATTTTGGGTGCGGGACAGCCCATGTTTATGTCTATAAAATCGGGGGCGAATTCGCCGTACAGAATTGCTGCGGCTTTTGCCATTATTTCGGGTTCGCTGCCGAAGATCTGAATGCCGATGGGGCGCTCCTCTTTTGAAAACGCCGCAAGAGTCTTTGTCTTTTTGTCGCAGAAGCAGACAGCTTTTGCCGACACCATTTCGGTAACGCACGCGCCCGAAAAATATTTGCGGCAGACAAGTCTGAACGGCGCGTCGGTCACTCCTGCCATGGGTGCGCAGAAAACATTTGTTTTTAACGTCAGATTTCCTATTTTCATGTTTACTCCGTGTACTTAAATTATTACGGTGAGAATATCGGCGTTTATTTTGCTTATCTCGTCTTTTTTTGAAAGAATATCGGCGCTTACCGAGTTGTATATTATGTTTCTGCACGGATAACCGCTGCCGCAGAAACGCTTTTCTCCGTATACGGGGAATTTGTAGCCTTTTCTGTCGGTAAGAAGTGCGCAGCCGGTGCTGTTTTTATGTTCGCACTTTCCGTTTGCGCGGACAATGCAGCTTTCAAGCGTCATGAGAGGCAGTCTGCCTTTTGCAAAGGCGCAGAGCTTTATTTTCCCGTTTGTTTTTATGTCGCGCATCTGTGCGCTGTTGAGTTCGGGCGAGAGGGTTACGGTATCAAATCCGAGACTTTCGAGTACGCTTACATTTCGGCTGTTGAATACGTTAAGACCTATTCCTCCGAAAAGAGAAAGACCTACCTTTTTCGCCATGTCAGCATGACCGATGTTCGATACAAGCGCATATTTCGCGCCAAGCTCCGCAGCTTTTTCGAGCGCACGCAGACAGCCGTCATATTCCGTATTGAATATAACTCTCGGAAGTCTTACGCCCGTTATTGCGCCGCATGACTTTATTTTTTTAAGCACTCCGACGTCGGGATCCTCAAAAAATTCAAGCGGCAGGGAAACGTACTTTACATTTTTATATGCGCTTATTTCGGAAATATCCGAAAGATTTACAAAAGATATGTGAATTTCGGGCTGCGAGACTTTTTTTCTTGCAATACAGTCTGAAAAGCCGTCATCTTCCGGCGCTGATATGTGTTTCGGTTCAGTGAGAGCTGCGTAAAGTGCGTCCGCAGCGCTTCTTCTTGCGGCATTGAGCGCGGATTTCGGAAGAAAAACATCGCCGTTTGTGTCTACCCTGATTTCGTGAGCCGAAAACGGCGTCGAACCGAGCTTTGAAAGATTTAAGGCTATCTCGTCTTTTGTGACGGGCGCGCTTTTCGCCCTGCCGCAGATAAAGTCCGAAACGTGATTTACGCTTACATTTCCGCACGACGCGCAAACTTTTAGAGGTTCGTCGGGTTTTGCCGTACATTCAAGGCTTATTTCTCTTTTGCGTTCGGGAAACGCCTTGTCCGACCCGTTCAAAAGCCGCGACGTGCTCTGCTTGTCGTCCTCACTTCTCACGCCGTACATATTTCTGTTGTCAGAGAGATAATGCGAGGTGAAGTACGAATCCGTAAATCCTCCGCGCGAAAACAGTCCGCAAAGGCGCTCATATTCTTTCTCCGACGCGTTTTTGCCCTCGTCTATGAGCTTTCTCCATATGCTTGTAACGCCGTAGACGTATTCGGGGGATTTTCTTCTGCCCTCTATTTTAAGCGACGCCGCGCCGCTGCTTAACACCTTGTCTATGTCTTTCGAGAGCGACATATCCTTTAAGCTCAGCGGATACGCGTTTTTTGCGCCCGAAAGGGTATACGGAAGTCTGCATGGCTGTGCGCACATACCGCGGTTTCCGCTCCTTTTGCCGATTACAGAGCTCATAAGGCACATACCCGAATGACACACGCACAGCGCGCCGTGTACGAATATTTCAGTCTCTATTCCGGCGTCGCTTATACTCTTTATATCCTCAAAGCTCATTTCGCGCGCCAACACCACTCTGTCAAAACCGAGTTCGCGCAGCTTTTTTGCACCCTCAAGGCTGTGGCAGGCGCATTGCGTGCTTGCGTGAAGAACGGTTTCGGGCATTGTGCGCTTTATTGCCGAGGCAAGCCCGAGATCCTGCACTATAAAGCAGTCCGCACCCATGCACAAAGCGTTGTAAACAAGATTCAGCGCGTCCTTTAACTCTCTGTCGGTAAGACAGGTATTTACGGTTATGTTGGACTTTACCCCGTGTATGCGGCACAGGTCGAGAGCCGATCTCATTTCATCATTGTCAAAGTTTTTTGCGCCGTATCTTGCGTTGAAGCTGTGAGAGCCGAAGTATACCTCGTCCGCACCGGCGCTTATCGCGGCGTTCAGTGCCTCAAAACTTCCGCAGGGAGCAAGTAAAAGCGGTTTTTTCATTGTTTCTCCGTGTTTTTAACATTTATACTGTTGCAAAGACTTAAATTTTACATTATACTATTATATAATACTTTTGTTAAAATGTAAATTATATTTTTGATTTATTTGGAGTGAAATTTATGGCAGAAATAATTGACGGAAAAGCGGTAAGCGCGAAAGTGCGCGCGCAGATAAAGGAAGACAGCTCGGAATTTGAAAAAAGCACGGGAATAAAGCCGGGACTCGCGGTTATTATCGTAGGCGAAGATCCGGCGTCGAAAATTTACGTAAGAAACAAGGCAAAAGCCTGCGAAGAAGTCGGATTTTATTCCGAGGTCTACGAACTTCCCGAAGATACGACGGAAAGAGCGCTGCTAGACCTTGTACATTCCCTGAACCACAACAACCTAATTCACGGAATACTTGTTCAGTCGCCGCTGCCGAAACACCTTGACGAGGCTCTTATAGTCAACAACATTTCTCCCGAAAAGGACGTTGACGCGTTCCACCCCGAAAACGTCGGAAGAATAATGATAGGCGAATACAGCTTTCTGCCCTGCACGCCGGCAGGCATCATGGAACTTATGGATCAGTATAAGATCGGCATATCCGGCAAGGACTGCGTGGTTATAGGCAGAAGCAATATCGTAGGCAAGCCCATGGCAATGCTGCTTCTGCACGCAAACGGTACCGTTACGGTGTGCCATTCAAAAACGGCAGATCTTGCGCAGCACACAAAACGCGCGGATATTGTGGTTGTTGCGGTAGGAAAACCTAAGTTCTTAAAAGGCGATATGATAAAAGAGGGAGCCGTCGTAATTGACGTCGGAATGGACAGAGACGAGAACGGAAAACTCTGCGGAGACGCCGATTTTGAATCCTGCGCGCAAAAAGCTTCGTATATTACTCCCGTTCCCGGAGGCGTAGGCCCCATGACGATTACCATGCTAATGAAAAACACGCTTACTGCGGCGCGTATGCACGCGAAAAAGCACAACATCTGAAACATATAAAGCAAAAAATACAGACGGTGAAAACATGAAAAAAAGCATTATTCTTATAGGTATGCCGGGCTGCGGAAAAAGCACTCTCGGCGTGCTGCTTGCGAAAAGGCTGGGACTCGATTTTCTCGATACCGACATAGTAATTCAGAACAGAACCGGAGAGCTGCTGTACGAAACGCTTGAGAAAAAGGGCGTTTCGGGACTTCTTGAAGAAGAAAGGCTTGCGATACTCTCTCTTGACATGAGCACTCCGCGCGTAATTGCAACGGGCGGCAGCGCCGTACTGCGCGAGGATTCCATGGCGCACTTAAAGCAAAACGGTATCTGCGTATACATCTACGCGCCGTATACCGAGATAAACAAGCGCGTAAACAACAGAGGCACACGCGGAATTGCCGCGGAGAACAACGAAACTCTGCTTGACATTTACAACTACCGTACTCCGTTTTACAGAAAATACGCGGATATTACCGTCGAATGCACCGGATTTTCGGCTGAGAAAAACGCAGACAGAATTGCCGCGGCGCTTGAACAGAAGGGTTTTGAATAAACTTTGACGGAAAACACGGTACTGTACCGATTTTACGATAAAAAATGAAAACGCGCCTGCTTTTTATGAAAAATAACTATTGCATTGTACTTTGCAATGTGTTATAATTAATCAGTGTTATTAAAAGCAAGATTTAAATAAGGGACGGTAAAATAATGGAAAAGCAAGAACTTACGCTTACGGATCTGCTTAAAGTCGCGCTCAAATGGTGGTGGCTGCTTATTATAGGCATGGTCGCGGCAGGAGCGTGCGCATTCTATTACGGAAAATTCTGTGTGACCCCTATGTATAAGGCTACGACGAAATGCTATGTTCAGGCAAGCAGACAGTCTGTCGAACAGTCAAGCTCCGACACGCTTATCGGAGAGCAGAGAGGCATTGCGCTTTCTCAGATGGTTGTTTCAAACTACATGGAGATTCTCGATACGAACAATTTTGCAAAAGAGGTTGCGTTCTATCTCGGCGGAAACACAAGGGACGGCGATTCTCTCGATAAGCTCATAAAGCTAAAGGACATCGGAACTCCCGATAAGCGCTATACCGCAAAACAGCTCAGAAAGATGATAACCTATACTCCCAAAGAGGAGCTTGCGGTGTTCAGTATTGACGTTGTGTGCGACGACGCGTCCGACGCAATGAAAATAGAACGGTGCATAGAGACCGTCATGATGGACTATATAGAGAGCGTTGCGCCCGGATCGGGAATTATAAGTATAATCGACAACGCATATCCGTCGAACGGCGCTATTAACAACAGAACAATGCTTTATACGCTTGTCGGAATTATTTTCGGCGCTGCGATAATGTTCGGCGCGGCATTTGTCCTTGACAGCGCAGATACGAGAGTAAAGGACGAAAAGAGCCTTTCCGAAGCCTGCGGTCTGCCCGTTATCGGAACCATTCCCGATGTTTTCTATGCGGAAAACCAGCAGCGCGACGATCCGATAGAAGTAAAAAATAACGGCAAAGCACGCCGCTCATGATGTTAAGGAGATTGTACTTTTATGAATAATAAGAATAAAGACGCAAAAGTCGGTCTCGGAAAGTGCATTTCCGTACTTGACAATCAAAACTTCAGTTTGGTTGAATCGTATAAATCATTAAGAACAAATATACTTTTCTCGCTGCCGTCAAACGAATCCGGCTGCAGAAAGGTGCTGTTTTCAAGCTCTAAACCCGGCGAGGGAAAGACTACTACCTGCGTAAACACGGCAATCACCCTTGCGCAGACAAATCTGCGCGTTCTGCTTATAGATGCAGACCTCAGAAAGCCTATGATCCACCGTTATTTCGGCTTTGAAAGCAGAGTAGGTCTTACAAACGCGCTGCTCGGCATGAGCAAGCTCGACGACTGTATTCAGAGCGTTCCGGAAATACCGACGCTTCACGTAATAACCTCAGGCGTCCTTCCGCCCAATCCGTCGGAGCTTCTTTCCTCACGCACCATGACATATATGCTTGAAAAGCTCAGCGAATCCTTTGATTTTATAATCATAGACTCTCCGCCTATCAATGTCGTTACCGACGCGCTTGCAATTTCAAAGCTTGCCGACGGTGTTGTCGTTGTTGCCTCGCACAATATTACAAGATACCCGGATATAAATCAGACCGTTGCGTCGCTTAAATTTGCCGGCGCGAACATTCTCGGTATTGTGCTTAACCGCGTTCCGAAAACCAAGTCTAAGTACGGAAAGAACGGCGATTACGGCTATAAATACAAATATAAGACTCTGCCGGATAATATCGAATTCGATTACACCGGCACAAAAACAAAATGACGGATATTCACGCACATATCCTGCCGAGGTTTGACGACGGACCTCAGAGTCTCGATGAGAGCGCGGAGCTTGTAAAAAGCTGCACGGATAAGGGAATAGGCGTTATTGTTTCGACCTCCCACTACTATTCATCGCGTATGCCGTATGAGGAATTTGCGGACAGGCGCAAAAGACGTATTGCGGAGCTTGAAACGGAGCTTGAAAAGAAAAACATAGACGTGAAGATTATTCCGGCTGCCGAAGTCAATATTTCGGATATACTTCTCAATCTCGGCGACATATCCGGGCTTTGTTTCGGAAACAGCAGATACATACTTCTTGAAATACCGCACGAAGCAAGCGATTTTGAAAAGTATTTCGGCATTATCGAACGCATTGTGTCGTACTATAATGTAATTCCGGTAATTGCGCATATAGAAAGGTATAGATTTTTCCTTTCGTGTCCGAAAAACATCGACAGATTAAAGGAAATCGGCTGTCTTATCCAGATAGACGCGCAGGCGCTTACGGAAAGATCGTTTTTTAAAAAGAGAAAAATTTTGAGTTTTATCAAAAACGGCAAAGCGGATATTATCGCGTCGGATTGCCACGGCGGCGACAGACCGCAGAATCTTCCCGAGGCTTATGAGATTATCTCGAAAAGCATTGGCGAAAGATACGTCGGAATTTTAAAACAAAATGCCGATACCGTCGCGGGAGTTTAAAATCAATATAATTTAAAGCTCTGCTCACGCGGAGCTTTTTTCGCGTTTATTAATTATTTTGTAAAAATATGCCTTATTTTCGATTTAATACTTGAAAATATCGCGCGCAGGTATTATAATAACCATACAATATTTTTTCAGCGAGGTAATTGCTATGTTTAAAAATCTCGGACTTCAGCTTTATTCAATAAGAGACTACATGAAAGATCCGGAAATGGCGGATTTTGCATTTGAAAGAGTTGCAAAGATGGGCTATACAGAGGCTCAGACCGCAGGAAACGCATTTGACGCAGAGCTTTTCGGAAAGCTCCTGACAAAGCACGGCATTAAGATTGTCGGCACACACTACGACTACGGCGAGATAATCAACAATCCCGAAAAGACCATGGAGATACACAGAATGTGGGGCACGACAAACGTCGGTATCGGCGGTATGCCCGGCGAGGCAAGAGGAAGTCTTGCAAACCTCAATGAGTTTATAGATAAGTTCAACAAGGTTTCCGAAATCTATGCGAAGAACGGCTTTAAACTTACTTATCATAACCACAACTTTGAGTTTGTACGTATAGACGGTTTCAAGACTCTTATGGACGTTATGTATGAGAAGTTCAATCCCGATACTATCTCGTTCGTTCTCGATACCTGCTGGGTAGCAGCCGGCGGCGCAGACGTATGCGCATGGATCGAAAAGCTTGCAGGCAGAATAGATATTCTTCACCTCAAGGACATCACCGTTGTAAACGAAAACGGCAGAATCACTCCCAGAATGACCGAGATCGGAAACGGCAACCTTGAATGGAACAGAATATTAAAGACTGCCGAAGAAACCGGCGTTAAGCACTACGTTGTGGAGCAGGACGGATTCTTCCTTGACGGCAACAACCCGTTCGCAAGCCTTAAGGCAAGCGCAGATTACTTAAAGCCTTTTATAAAGTGATTCTCATTACGTAATTAAAGTTTACAGTAAAAAAACAAGCTCAGCGCGAAGTGATAAATTTCGTTCTGAGCTTTAACTATGCTTTTTTGAAAACTGTGCGCGGAGTTTTTGCTGTTTTTATGAATTCTTCATGTTTTCGACCGCTCTTTTTGCGCAGTCCTTGGCGGCGGAGATCTCAGCGTCCGATACGGGTTCGTCAAAGCCGCAAAAGCTGTTGTTATCGGGATTTACTCCCGTAAGCGCGTATTGCCAGACGAGAGATGCGGTGTATCTTCCGAGTCCGTAGGATAAGTGAAAGTCGCGGTGCGCTCTCATGTGATATTCGCCGCACAGCAGCTTTACCGCGTCTCCCGTGGGTATGATAAGGTCGGCATTTATGTCCGACGCGGCTTTTTCATATGCTTTTCTGACCTGTTCAAACATTTCATTGTGGCTTGAAAAACCGGTGCTTTCAAGATTCGGTGTGCCGTCGGCATAGCCCCATGTCTGATGTATCGCAAGCTTTGATTTCGGGCAAAACTCCCTTACGTATGCCGCGATCTCTTTAAGATACGGCTCATATGTGTCGTATCTGTACGACAGACGGCTTGCCTGCTGAAGTGTGATCACGTCCCAGCCTCCGCACAAAAGCGCTTGTTTTACCGAGACCGAAAGTCCCGAGCTTTCGCCGTTCATTTCAAAACTGTATGCAGCAAGGTCGCCCTTTATGTTTAAATAATGGCGTTCAAGCGAACAGCCGCCTATATACAGATTTATGCACTGTGCGTTTTTAATTCCCGAACTTTTGCAGACTTCTTTGAAGTATCTCTGCGCGTCCTGGGAAAAGCTGTTGCCGATTGAAAGTATCTTCATTTTTTTACACCGTCTTTCCTGAAAATTCCTATGCACTAAGTATAATCTCAAACAGCTTTCTTGTCAATATACGGCGGAAAAATCTTAAAACAGTGATAAAAAAGCGTGTATTTGATATTGACTTGACGGTGTATAATTGTTATAATAACCACAAAGGATTGTATTAAAATACGGAGGGAATACAATGGCATTTTTTAAAACATTACACAAAGATCTTTCCAATATGCACATAGGCTGCGAAGAGCCGAGAGCATATTTTGTTCCTTATCAGAGCGCAGAGCTTGCAAGAAACGGAGACAGAAACAAGTCCGCGTACTTAAAGAATCTCTGCGGAGAATGGGATTTCAGATATTTTAAGAGCTTTAACGATATTGATTACGATTTTACAAAGCAGACGGATGGCGAAAATGCCGAAAAAATCGAGGTTCCGTCAAACTGGCAGATATATCTTGACCGCGGATACGACGTTCCTCAGTACACAAACATAAACTATCCTTTTCCCAAGGATCCGCCGCATATTCCCGAGGACAACCCCTGCGGACTTTATACGCGCACTTTTTATCTTTCCGAAAACTTTGCAAAAAGAGAACTTTATATCAATTTTGAGGGCGTTGACTCCTGTTTTTATCTCTGGATAAACGGCGAATTTGCGGGATTTTCAACCGTCAGCCACTGCGTAAGCGAATTTGATATTTCAAAGTATGCCCATGCCGGACAAAACACCGTTCAGGTGCTTGTCGTAAAGTGGTGTCCGCAATCGTATATCGAAGATCAGGATATGTGGAGAATGTCGGGAATATTCAGAGAGGTATATATTCTCGCACGCGCAAAACAGCACATAAAGGATATATATATAAAAACTTCTCTTTCGGACGGTTTTGAAGAAGGCAAAATAAAGCTTGAAACGCTTTTTAAGGGCAAGACGGATTTTACATATATGCTTGTTTCACCCGACGGAGAGGCTGTTGCTGAGGGCGAATACTCAAAAGACAGCGAGATCACCGTCGAAAATCCGTACCTCTGGTCAAGCGAAGAACCGTACCTCTACGAGCTTTATACTGTCTGCGGCGACGAGGTCATACTTTTCAAAGTAGGATTTAAAAAGATAGAGATAAAAGACAGCGTTGTATATTTCAACGGCAAAAAAGTCAAGATACTCGGCGTAAACCGTCACGATTCGCACCCTGTTCTCGGTCATACAACGCCGATAGAGCACGTCATTGAAGACCTGAAGATATTAAAGCGCCACAACGTCAATGCAATAAGAACGTCGCACTATCCGAACGATCCGAGATTTTTGCAGCTCTGCGACGAATACGGCTTTTTCGTTGTGGACGAGGCTGACATCGAATGCCACGGAATGGCGAACGACGCGCATAAGACCGGCTGGGACTTTCTTTCGGACAGCGATGACTGGACTGACGTTTATGTTGACCGTGCAAAGCGCCTTTTTGAGCGCGATAAGAACCATGCGTGCGTATTTATGTGGTCTCTCGGAAACGAGTCCGGCGTAGGCAAGAACCATGCCGAAATGCAAAAGTACATAAAGAGCCGCGATAAGGACGCACTTGTTCATTATGAGCGTGCGACGGCTACTCAAAATGTTTACAGAGATATGCCCGACATATACAGCGAAATGTATTCTCACCCCGATTTCTGCCGCGATTATCTCAAAGATAAAAATCAGACAAGACCGTTATATCTGTGCGAATATGTCCATGCAATGGGAAACGGTCCCGGAAGCGTAAAAGAGTACGTTGAGCTTATCAGAAACAACGACAAATTCTTGGGTGGCTGCGTATGGGAGATGACCGACCACAGCGTTGAGATAACGCTCCCGGACGGCAGACACGGATATACCTACGGCGGAGATTTCGGAGATTTCCCGAACGACGGCTGTTTCTGCGTTGACGGACTTGTATATCCCGACAGACGTCCGCACACAGGCTTTCTCGAAGTCAAAAAGGCATATCAGCCCGTGTCGGCAGTGCTTACTGATTTTGAATCGGGCACGGTTGAGATAAAGAATTTAAGATACTTTACGGATCTTTCCGACATTGACGCGGTATGGAGCGTTGAGTGCGACGGCAGAACCGTGCTTACGGGAAAAATACCGGCTCTTAACATCGCGCCTCAGAGAAAGAAAAAGTATTCTCTTTTCAATATGTATGAATTTGAAGAGGGCGGAGAATATTTCCTCAATATAAAATTCCTTTACAATACGGACTCTGCTTTCTGCGAAGCAGGCTATGAGCTTGGCTTTGAACAACTTGAACTCGGCTCTTTGTGCGAGGACGAGGACGAGATTGCGGACGGCATTGCCGAAAATATGCTTTGTCCCGTAAGCGCAGATGAGTCGGAAAGATATATCGTTATAAACACCGGCGAAACAAGCGTTAAGATAGACAAGACAAACGCGAAAATATGCGAGATAATAAGCGACGGCAGAAACATGATCTGCGAGCCGGTACGCATAAATCTCTGGAGAGCGCCGACCGACAACGACAGATATATAAGATCAAAGTGGGAATCGGAAGGACTTGACAGAATCGAACAGTACGCAAGAAGCACCGAGATCACCGAGTCCGACGAAACTCATGTCACCGTAAAGAGCACGCTTATTCTCAGCGCACTTTCAAAAGAGCCGCACGCCGCAGTTGAGCAGTACATCACCGTTGAACGCGGCGGAAAGATAACGTATGATTTCGGCGTGAAAATCAAGGACGGCGCACAGCCTCTGCCGAGATTCGGACTTGAGCTTGTCATGCCCGAAGGCAATGAACGCATGGAATATTACGGAAAAGGTCCGTATGAAAGCTATTCGGACAAATGCCTTGCAAGCCGTATCGGACTTTTCAAAACTACGGTCACAGATAACTTTGAACACTATGTAAGACCGCAGGAAAACAGCTCTCACTGCGACTGCCGCAGAGCTTTTGTCGGCAGCCTTAACGGTTACGGACTTGAATTTGAGCGCCATTCCGACAGCGACAGCTTTATTTTCAACGCACAGCACATATCGGCTCATGAGCTTACGCACGTAAAGCATGACTATGAGCTTGAAATGAAGAAAGAAACCTATGTTTACGCCGACATAAAGATGAACGGCATAGGCTCCAATTCCTGCGGTCCGCTGCCGCTTGCCGAATACACCTTTGACGAAAAGAACTTTTCCGGATCGATAGTAATTAAACCCGGCCGCATATAACGGCTTAAAACAGGAGAAAAAATGGATTTTTACAGCTTTTACCGCGGAGCAAAATTTGTTTCGCCCTCGGACGTGGCTTGCACCGCGCCGTGGATATGCTCGGAGTTTGACGCAGATAAGAGCGTCGGAGCGGATATTGTAATCTGTGGTCTCGGAGTATTTGAACTGTACATAAACGGCAAAAAGGTGTCGGACGATATGCTTGTTCCGGCGTGCTCGCTGTACGAAAGGCGCGAAAACAAAAACTCAGGCGTTGTGCCCGGAGAAGAATATTCCTACACGGTGTATTCCATGAAATATGACGTTTCGGAATATATAAAGGACGGAAAAAACACGCTGTGCGTGCTGCTCGGACGCGGCTGGTACAACATTCCGGGAAACTATGACGAAAGATGCGACATTTTCGGAAACGTAAAGCTCTGTTTCAGACTTTGCGGCAAAAACGGGAAACTGATTTTGCAGTCGGACGAAAATTTAAAGTGGAAAAGCAGCCACATACTCAAAAACGACCTGTATTTCGGCGAAGAACACGATTACAGACTGTACAACACCGACTTTCTTACAAATTCCGCACTTTATGGGGAATATGAAAACGTAGTCGCAGCCGACGCGCCGATAGCCGAGTACGAGATACAGACCTGTCCTGCGGACAAGATAATCCGCACGATAAAGCCTAAGCTTATACACGATTTCGGCGACATGAAAATCTACGATAACGGCGAAAATATCACGGGATTTGTAAAGATGAGCGCAGCGCCGCTTAACGAAAAGGTTGAGCTTGAGCACACCGAAGAGATAGACGCCGAGGGAAAACTCGACGGAACAAGTTTTCATTCGTTCAGACGTCCGCAGAAAGACGTTTTCATAGGCGACGGCAAGACCGAGATGGTTGACAGATTCTGTTTTCACGGATTCAGATATTTTTCGGTATGCGGAAATTCCGAACCTGTCGAAACGCTTGTCATACACTCGGACGTCGATCTGACGAGCGGCTTTGAATGCGACAACGAAACGCTGAACACGCTGTTTTCGGTATTTGTAAGAACTCAGCTTGACAATATGCATATGGGCGTTCCGTCAGACTGCCCGACGCGTGAAAAGCTCGGATATACCGGCGACGGACAGCTTTTGTGCGACGCTGTAATGACAATGTTTGACGCAAAAGAATTCTACCGCAAGTGGATACGCGACCTTGCCGACAGCCAGGATATAATAACGGGTCATGTCGGACATACCGCGCCCGTACAGGGCGGAGGCGGCGGAATAGGCGGCTGGGGAAGCGCGATAATACAAGTGCCGTATATGTTTTGGAAGCACTACGGCGAATTTGACATAGTAAAGAAATATCTTCCCAACATGATTCGGTTTATCGACTACATGAACTCGCGCTGCGAATGCGGAATAATTACCGGTGAAACAAAGGGAATGTGGTGTCTCGGCGACTGGGGATTTCCCGATGAAAGCTCGGAAGAGCTGCTGCCGCAGAACTATGTAAATACTTATTTCTACGTAAAGTGCTTAAACCGGATGGCTGAGATATGCAAAAAGGCAGGGCTTCCGGTGCTTGCAAAGAACTATCTCGAGAGGGCAGAGCAGAGCAAGAAGGTCATGAAGGCTGCGTATATGTCTCCGATGTCGGACAATTTCTGCGCAAACGTTGCAGGAGCTAACTTCTTTGCAATGGATCTCGGACTCGATTCTCCGCTCACGGTCAAAAACACCGTGGAGAAGTATTCAAAGAGCCTTGCGTTCGACACGGGAATTTTTGCAACGGACTTGCTTGTAAAGCTGCTGTTTGAGCGCGGATACGGAAACCTTGCGTACAAAATGCTTTCAAGCCATACCGAAAAATATTCCTTCGGATATATGTTCGACTGCGGAGCAACAACTCTCTGGGAATACATGACGGGCAAGGCATCGCATAACCACCCGATGTTCGGAGCGTGCGTAAAGCATATGTTCACATACCTTGCCGGCATAAAGTATAAGGACGAAAACGACGGTGTAAACTTTGAGATTTCGCCGTTTTTGCCGGACGAAATGAAACATTGTTCGGCATTTGTCACGACAAGATACGGAAAAGTATCGGTTTCATGGGAAAAGAAAGGACAAAAAGCCGAATTTACCGCCGAAATACCCGACGGTGCGTCGGCTGTGTTCAGATACGGCGAAAATGAGTATACTCTTGCCGCCGGAACAAACAATATTTGCGTGGATCTTTAATAATAAAATACAAAGGAGAGTGTTTTTTAAATGTTGTCACAGACAAACCTCGACCCCAATCAAAAAGTCGAAATCACACAGGCAAAAACCGGAAGAAAGCTTAAAATCGGCATAATCGGAACGGGCGGTATAGCTCATGCCCACATGAGCGCCTACAAGACTTTTCCGAACGTTGAAATCGTCGCGCTCGCGGACATTGTTCCCGGCAGAGCACAGAGCTTTGCAAAGGAATTCGGCCTTGAGAACGTAAATTTCTACGAAAACGACAGAGCGCTTATAGACGGAGAAAAAGACCTTGACGGCGTGAGCATCTGCACTTACAACTGCGAACACGCAAAGCCTGCGATATACGCGCTTGAACACGGCGTGAACGTGCTTCTCGAAAAGCCCTTTACCGTAACGCTCGACGAGGCGGCAGAGGTTATGAGAGCCGAAAAGAAGAGCGGAAAAATTCTTACGATAGGTTTTCAGCCGCGCTTTGACGAAAACATGAAAATGATAAAGAAGATAGTAGAGTCCAGAGAACTCGGCAGAATTTACTATATTCAGACCGGCGGCGGAAGAAGACGCGGAATTCCCGCAAACGACAGCAAAACTTCGTTTATACGCAAGGACACCGCAGGTATAGGCGCGCTTGCCGACATCGGCTGTTATTCTCTGGATATGGTACTCAACGCAATAGGCTATCCCAAACCGCTTACGGTTACCGGGTTCAAGTCTGACTTTTTCGGAAAGAACCCCGAAACGTACAAGTATACCTGTAACGATCCCCAAAGACTTGCGGACGAGTTCGGTGTAGACGACTTTGCCGGAGCTTTTATACGTCTTGAAGGCGGCATAATCCTTGACTTCCGTATCGCATGGGCAATGAACATCAACACTCCCGGCGACACGATAATCCTCGGCACCGAAGGCGGACTACGCATACCCTCTACCGACTGCTGGAACGGCTCTACCGGAGGCCCTATGACGATATACAAGAACATTGCCGGCGAACAGACTCAGACTGTCGTTCCGCTTGTTAGAGATGACGGCTCGAAAGGCACTCTCTGGCAGAGAAAGGTCGGTTCGTTCTTAGACGCTGTCGAAAACGGAAATCCCGCGCCCGTTCCGTCAAGCCAGATCATCATAAATCAGGCTATTATCGACGGTATCGTAAGAAGCGGAGAGGCAGGACACGAAATAGAAATCAATATTCCGGAAATCTGAAATTCATAAAAAACATATTTTCTCAGCCGCGGCGGATTTTGCATCTTTCGCGGCTTTTTTATGCGCAATTTTGCGTATTAACGCCATGTTAATCTTTAGTTTACATTACAGATACAATACTATGCCTGTTTTGATGTATAATTACAATGAGATGAAATGGAAATTAAATTAAAGGGAATGTAAAAAAGGAGAATTGATTATGGGGGCATTGAATAACGCGCTGTCTTTGATAAGCGGGCTGGTTCTGTTTCTGTTCGGTATGCACATAATGGGCGAAGCGCTTGAAAAACGCGCAGGAAATCAGCTTAAAGGCATACTTTCAAAGCTTACCGCAAGCAAATTCAAGGGACTGCTCTTGGGTATGGGCGTAACGGCGATAATACAGTCGTCGTCGGCAACAACGGTTATGGTAGTCGGCTTTGTAAACTCAGGCATAATGAACCTTAATCAGGCTATAAGCGTAATAATGGGAGCGAACATCGGTACGACCGTAACGGCGTGGATCCTGTCGCTCACGGGTTTAAGCGGAGAGAGCATTTTTGTTCAGATACTCAAACCCAGTTTCTTTACTCCTGTTCTCGCACTTGTCGGAATAATATTCTATATGTTCTTGCACGATTCCAAGAAAAAGGACACGGGTCTTATACTTCTCGGATTTTCAACGCTTATGTTCGGTATGGAAACAATGTCGGCCGCAGTAAAGCCTCTTGCGGACGTTCCGGAATTCGGCGAGATTCTTCTTATGTTCTCGAATCCGCTGCTCGGAGTTGCGGCAGGTGCGGTGATCACGGCTATAATACAGTCGTCGTCGGCGTCTGTCGGTATACTTCAGGCTCTTTCGGCAACCGGCAAGCTTACCGTCGGAAGCGCAATCCCGATTATCATGGGACAGAACATAGGTACCTGTATCACGGCGATCATTTCGTCTGTGGGAGCCACCAAGAACGCAAAGCGTGCGGCTGCCGTACATCTTTACTTTAATATAGTCGGTACAGCCGTTATACTTTCGGTATTCTGCATTTCAAACGCTATATTTAAATTCGGCTTTACCGCGTCCGAGGCAAACGAATTCAATATAGCTCTCATACACACGGCATTCAACCTTTTGTGTACCACGATACTCTATCCGTTCTCGGAAAAACTTGAAAAGCTTGCTGTTGCGACGGTAAGAGACAGCAAGAAAAAAGAGAGCGTACAGGAGCTTGACGAACGTCTGCTTGCTACTCCTTCCATCGCTATTGACAGATGCCGCGTTGCGGTTGACTCAATGGCTGCAACCTCCGTTGACGCGCTTAACAAGGCTTTCGGTCTGTTTGATAAATTCGACGAGAAAATTATCGGTGAAATTGACAAGGACGAGGACACCGTTGACAAGTACGAAGATATGATAGGTTCTTATCTTGTCGAACTCAGCGCAAAAAGCATGACCGCGGAGGACTCAAAGGAAGTCACAAAGTATCTGCATACTATCGGCGACCTTGAAAGACTTTCCGACCACGCCGTAAACCTTGCGCGTTCACTTGACGAGATGAACGACAAAAAACTTTCTTTCTCGGCACAGGCAAAGTCCGATCTTACCGTAATGTTCAACGCCGTAAAGGAAATACTCGGCATGACATACGACTGCCTTATACACAACGACGTAAGAAAAGCCGCGCTTGTAGAACCTCTCGAGCAGGTCATAGATACGCTTAAAGCAGACATCAAAAAGGGTCATATCAAGCGTTTGCAGAACGAGGAATGTACCATTGAAATGGGCTTTATACTTTCCGACGTTATAACCAACCTTGAAAGAATTTCCGACCACTGCTCAAACATCGCCGGCTGCATTATAGAACTTTCGAGCAACAACAGTCTCAGCGTTCACGAGTACCTGCATGAGGTAAAGGACGGAACCGGCAGCACCTCGTCGGCTTTCTGCGAAAACTACGAAATTTATCTCAAAAAGTATCACCTCGCATAAGCAAAAAAGTAACGAAATTCCTATACTCCGGACAGTCTTTTGTGATTTGTTCGGAGATTTTTTGTGCTTTTTGTATAAAAATTTCTCACTTTGCAGAAAGACATGGTATCAAAAAGTGCAAAATGCGCAAAAGTTATATTTACAATTACTTGACAAGGAAATATAATCGTAGCGTAAACAATTATCAGGAGGTTTTACGCTATGAAAAAATTACTTTCCTTGGCACTGATATTATCCCTTTTACTCAGCTGCGGCGTTTTTGCTTCACCCGACGCAGTTGTTTCCGAAAGCGCAGACGAGGCGCTTGCAGAGGTTTCCGGGGTTGAAGAAACCGCGGAGCTTGCAATGGAAGAAACCGTAATTAATTACGATTTTTCAAAAATTACCGAGGTTCCGTCCGGTATAAGCGTTCCTGCAAACTGGAATCCGACCATAACCGGCGGCGCTCTTCAGATTACAAGCCCTGCCGCGTGGAACTACGGCGCTGTTGTATCATTTATTCTTGAAGACGGCGCAACTTATAAAATATCCGCGAAAATAAAGAGCAATGCCGCAAATTCATTCTTTCTTGTAGGTGCCGGCTCAAAGCAGGATACAACCAATAAGTTGATACAATGGACTAAAGCGACGACAACAACAATAACAGATAAGACATATACGGTCAATTCAAACAATTTTTCCGGAGCTTCGCTTTACAACGGCGGTTTATATCTCGGCGGCGGAAAGGTCACGACTTATGATATTTATTCACTGAAAGTTGTTAAGATCGTAAATCAGATCGACGTTCCCTATTCGCTCAAAGAGGACTCGGATTTTAACATCAGCAAACTTCCTTCCAACTTCGGCAGATTTTCATCTGCAGATTATACCGCAGAGATTAAAGACGGTGTGATCAACATCGCTGCGGCAGGCGGTTATCCGTGCGTGGGTTTCGGTCTTAACTTACAGGACGGCGAAACTTATAAGGTTCAGATTTCCGGAACTACCGATAATACAACCAACGTATATTTCATTCTTCTTGCGGGAGGCGTGCAGACTAAAACTCCTCTGGCAACAATTACAAGCAAGACCTTTTCATATGATTTAACCGTAACTTTGGATTCAAGTATTTTTAAAGCCGGATACGACGCGAATAATTTGGACTCAAATACAGGTTTTGCACTGACATGTAATAAAGCTACCAACTTTACAATCAGCGATTTTTCGGTTACAAAAGTTCAAAAGGCAGAAACCGAGAAAAAGACATTTACCGCCGACAACGAAAACGTTTTCACAAACGGCGGTTTTGAAGATGAAGGATTTGAGCTTGCTTCTGTTGTTGATACCACTGCGGCGGTTTCAAAAGTAAACGATGCCAAAGACGGCAGTTATGCTCTTAAAGTTGAACCCGGCGTAAACAATCCTTGGGTAAATATAGGCACAAATGTTGAGTGGCAAATAGACAGAAAGTACAGATATTCGTTTGATATTAAAGTTCTCAGCTTTGCAAACGGCACTGAAGTTACAAGCGGCAAGGCAGACCTTCGCAGTCTTGTTAATTTTACTGACGCAAATGCCACCAAAGGCTCGCAGCACTCAGATTATATTAATTCCGCACTTGCGGTAGGTGAGTGGCAGCATATCGAAGGAATTATTGATCTTGGCGCTGTTACAAGCAACGGCGGAAAGGGCATAGCTTCCGACGCAGATCTTTCGGACGGCGTATTTGCATTCTTCTTTATTCCCGTAAACGGTCAGAACTACAACTACATTATAGACAATATTTCTCTCGTAAGACTTCCTTATGAAACAGATGTCGATATAAGTTTCGACTTCGACAATGCAGACGCAAAACTCGGCAGTCCGTGGGTTATAACCGGCAATGCCAATGTTGTTGCCGCAGAAACCGTTGACTCGGCAGCGGAAACTGCAATTAAAGACAAGGGAGAACACGGCAAGGTTCTTAAAGTTACCCAGAATACAGGCTGGGCGCCGGCCGCATTCCATATGCCTCTCACAAAAGGATATGCATATACAATCTCTTACGATATGTATGTAGTTCCCAAATCAACAGAGACAACGGTTGCCGCAGGACATAACTTCATCTTTGCCGACAGCAAGGCAAACGGCGGTATGCACCATGGTTCGCTTCCCGCACGTGCGGTAGATCAGTGGGTACACGTTGAAGAAACATTCAATTTATCCGGAGCTGCCGAAGACGCAAACTTCGGTCAGAACTACCTCGGATTTATGGTAAGCACCAATAAAGCGTATACTTTCTATATCGACAATCTCGAAGTAAAATCCTACGCACCGTGGAACGATGGCATCGCGGCAGAATATGCTCCTGTTTCAAACACGGAAACTTTCTCGGTTCGTGCAGATGAAAACTCCGGTATCAGAACTTTTGCAAGCGTAACACACGAGCAGAGAGGCGGCTGCACCGAATACGGCTTTATAGTTGCACTCACCGATACTCTCGCAGCTAACGGTAACGAAGAACTTACATTTGAATCAAAGTCAAAATTTGTTTCCGGCATTTCCTACGGTGAAGATAACGGAACTAAAGTTGACAAGATTTATAGGGCTGACGGCGATAAAACAATATTCGCGGCAGTATTTACCGGTATTACCGAAGCAAACTATAAAAAGGCGCTTACTTTCCGTATCTCAAGGTCAACTATCCGAACGGCGGAGAAAAGGTGGTTTACGGAGAGGCAATTTCAAAGTCGGTTTATGATGTTGTACTGTTACTAAATAATGCCGACAGCATTGCAGGCATGACAAAAGCACAGATCGAATTTTGCAATAAAGTTATACCTTCATTCGGCGAATAATTTAAATTCCAAACGGCAATATTTATTGCGGCGGCGTAAAAACCGCCGCTTTTTATGTGCTTTTATGCAAATTCTCGGCGGAAAATATTTCGTAAATGCAGAAATGTTGTGATAATATCTCAAAATAGTGTGTCAAAAAATGCAAAGGCTCATAAATGTATATTTACATACGGTTTAACTGCATATATAATGTAAATGTAAGAAATCAGCGCGGCTTTTTTATAAGTTTTTTGCCGCGGGCAATTCTTGCATTACTAAGAACTGTTTCTTACATCTCTCCTATTTTATATGGCAAAGCCGCAAACTTTGCCGAACCGGCGGTGTAACAACCGTCGGTTTTTCTTTGCAAAAAATGAATAATGATTTACGCTTATGCCGTAAGATGAATAAATTTTTAACAAACGCAAAAAATATGTTGACAAAACATGAAAAATATGTTATTATCTTTACAATATATTAATTTGAAATTTGGAGATGATTTATTTGAAGCAAAAACTGAGCGCAAGTGAGCTTGTAAGTATTGCAAGTATGCTGTTCGGAATGTTTTTCGGCGCGGGTAATCTTATATTCCCGATAGCACTCGGTCAGTATGCCGGAAGAAATATGTGGATAGCCTTTATAGGACTTGTTATAACAGCCGTGGGAATTCCGCTTCTCGGAGTTACGGCAATAGGTATAAGCCGCAGCGACGGACTTATTGAGCTTTCCGGTAAGGTGAACCGCGGTTACAGCGTGTTCTTTACCTGTGCGCTGTACCTTACTATCGGCCCGTTTTTTGCGATACCGAGATGTGCTGCGGTTCCGTTTACGATAGGCGTAAAGCCTATGCTTGCACCCGGTGCGAGCGAGAAATTTTCTCTTGCAATATTCTCGGTTATATTCTTTATAATAGTTCTCGGATTTTCACTGTTTCCCGGAAAGATTCTTACATGGGTAGGCAGAATACTCAATCCGCTGTTTCTTATATTCCTCGGAGTGCTGGTTATAACCGCGCTCATAAAGCCTATGGGAGTCATACATAACGCAGAGCCTATGGGAAATTACGCAAACGGCCCGTTCATGGCAGGCTTTATTGAGGGCTACGGCACAATGGACGCACTTGCGAGCCTTGCGTTCGGCATAGTCGTAATAACGGTTATAAGGGGGCTTGGAATCGAGGAGCCCAAAGCCGTTGCCAAGAACACCGTAAAGGCAGGATTTTTCAGCTGTTTGTTTATGGGAATAATTTATCTTGCGGTAACGGTTGTCGGCGCACAGAGCCGAGGAGTATTCACTATCGGCGAAGGACAAAACGGCGGAGATGTTTTCGCGTTTGTTGCAAACCATTATTTCGGAAAAGTCGGAGCAGTGATACTTGCCGTAATGGTAACATTTGCCTGCCTTAAAACTGCGGTAGGACTTGTAACGAGCTGTTCGGAGACTTTTTGCAAGCTTTTCCCGAAAGCGCTGACTTACAGAGCATGGGCTGTAATTTTCAGCGTAGTTTCATTCCTTATAGCAAACATAGGACTTACCTCGATAATCGGATATTCGCTGCCCGTGCTTATGTTCTTATATCCGCTTTCAATTACGCTTATACTTCTCGGCATTTTCGGCAGTTTCTTCGGACACAGCAAATGGGTATACGGTTTTGTAACAGGCTTTACGCTGTTTGAGGCGATATTTGATCTGCTTGTCGCACTGCCGTCCGGGCTTTTCGCAAAACTTCCGTCCGTTGTAAATCCCGAAGCGATAAAAGCTTTTGCCTGCAAGATTTTCCCGTTATTCGATATGGGACTCGGCTGGATATGCCCGGCGTTTATCGGTATGGTTATCGGTATAATCATAAACTTTGCCGTTAAGAAAACCAAAAACGCATAACATGCAAGTTTCTTTTTGAAAAATAGATTTAGCTCTGCTGTGGATATGATTTCCGCCGCAGGGCTGCTTTTTTGTTGATGTTAAGCAAAAATCCAAAATAATCAGCAAAAAAATGCACATATTTTTTGTGCATAGTTCCAAAACAGAACATAAGTTCTAATTTTGTGTTGACTTTTTGGGGATTTTGTGGTATAATATGCTCATAAGAAATCACCGAGGGTGATTCCTTCGGCGGTAAACCGCCGACGCGTACAAAGCACGCGCATTCGCTGTTGACGGCTGCGCAAAAATGCCATTGCAAGCAAGCATTTTCATTTATGGTGGGATACAGCCGCAAAAAGAAACGCGTTCAAAATACAACGAATATCAATTTTATGTGTTCCGACAGCCCGTGTTCCGGTTCAGTACATACACGACTGGTCTGGAACAAAAATTTTGATACATAATAGAACAAATGTTCAGAACAAAAGTTTGAAAAGTGGAGGACAAGCAATGAACAACAGGGAATATGACTTCGGAGCAAATGATGAAAACGACGGACTTGATGAGCTTGCGCAGTATACCGACGAATACTGCGGCTGTTCGGTGTGCGCACAGTGCGGATACAGGTTTGCGGTCGGCGACGATGTGATAAAGGTAAACGCGACGGGCGACATTATACACCGCGACTGCTTTATCGACTATGCAGACGACAACGCGGATCTGCTTACAAAAAGCGTAACGCTTATGAACTAAGGAGGAGCTTTAAGATGGCAAGAACAATGTTGAAGTATGCGGACATCGAAAAGAAAATTCAAAAGTATTTTGACGAGTGCGACGCGCTGAACGGCGGCGAAAAAAAGCTTGTAAAGCCGTATACGCTTTCGGGACTTATATGCAGCATGGGAGTAACGCGAGCCGAGTTTGAAAAACTCATGAGAAACAAAAAGTATGCTCAAAAGCTGTACGGCGCAAAGGCAAAGATTGAGGCGTTTATCGAGGAAAACGCGCTTATCGGCGGACTTTCGGCAAATGCCGCGGCAAACAGCTTAAAGTACAATTTCGGCTGGGGTGAAAAGACAAGTACCGAGGAAATAAGCACGTCGGCGCGCAGTCTTATTATTTCGCTTGACAGGGACGCCGAAATTCTTGCAAGATAAAAAGCCGGGCGGCGGATATATTTGAAGAATACGGATAAATCAAAACGTGGGAAAGAGATCATAAAGCTTTCGGGTGCGCCGCAGAAAAAGCAGGAGGAGTTTTTTCTTGCCGATACAAGATACATTGCCTACGGCGGTGCGAGAGGCGGGGGAAAAAGCTGGGCACTCAGAAGAAAGCTTGTGCTTATGTGCTTAAAATATCCGGGAATTTCGGTTCTGCTCATAAGAAGAACATATGCGCAGCTGCGTGACAATCACATACGTGTGCTTATCGGAGAACTGAAAGAAATAGCGCAGTATACCGACACGAGAAAGAGCTTTGAATTTCCCAACGGTTCGGTGCTCAGGATGGGATACCTTGACAGCGAAAGCGACGCTGCCCAGTATCAGGGACAGGAGTACGACGTAATCGCGCTTGACGAGGCGACGCAGCTCAGCGAATATCAGTTTCAGAAGCTCAAAGGCTCTCTGCGCGGCGCAAACGACTTTCCCAAACGCTTTTATCTTACCTGCAACCCCGGAGGCGTCGGACACGCATGGGTAAAAAGGCTGTTTATAGACAGAAATTACCGCGCCGGAGAAAAAGCCGAAGATTATACATTTATTCCGGCTAAGGTTTACGACAATGAGATACTTCTCAAGAAAGATCCCGGGTATCTCGAACAGCTTGAAAGTCTTCCGGGTACGCTGAAAAACGCATGGCTCGGCGGAAGCTGGGACGAATTTGAAGGGCAGTTCTTTCCCGAATTTGATGTTGCGCTGCACACGTCGGAGGTGCACGAACCCGATCCGCACGGCGTAAGGTACTGCGCGATGGACTACGGGCTCGATATGCTTGCGTGCGTATTTGTCTGCGTAAGTCCCGACAGGAGTGCAGAGGTCTATGACGAAATAAACGTGCCTGGCAAGATAGTAAGCGAGGCGGCAAAGCTGATAAAGCTCAAAAACAGCGGCGTTGTGCAGTATATAGCGCCGTCGGATCTCTGGTCAAGGCAGAAAGATTCGGGAAAAAGCATAGCGGAGCTTTTCGGCGAGAACGGCATTTATCTTACAAAGCTTACCTGCGACAGAATAAGCGGGTGGCTGGCGCTCAGAGAAATGTTAAAGCCTGTTATAAACGGCGACGGCACAAAGACGGCGAAACTTAAAATAATGCAAAACTGCACCGAGCTTATACGCTGTATGGGACTTTTGCTGCACGACACAATGCGTCCGGGAGACGCTGCGGTAAAGCCGCACTCGATCACGCATCTTCCTGACGCGCTGAGGTATTTTGCCGTTTCAAAGAGCGTATACTCACCGTCGGAGAGCAAAGACGGGCACATAAAGCTGACAGAAAAACTAAAATCAAAAAACAAACGAAAGGCGGCAGATTGAATGGCATTAAATACAAAACGTAAGTCCGTAAAGCTTAACGGATACGACTATTCGGATCATTACAGACGAGAGGAAACGGCGGCTGCGCTGCTTGAGGAGGCAAGCCTGTCGAAGGACAGAATAAGCGCGTATTGGAAACGCATGAGACGCTATTACGACGGCGTGCATGATATAAATTCTTCGACAAGTTCATTTTACGAGGAAAACAAAATCCCGTGGCGCGCTGCACAGTCCACCGACGGATATATTCACGTCGAAACGCAGATAGAGCCGGATATTCCGGATTTTGAATTCAGTCCGAGATGTTCCGACGACGCCGCAAAGGCAAAACAGCGTGAAAGAATAGTAAAATACGTTCTTGACAACAACGATATGGAGTACAAGAACAGCCGCAACGAAAGAACGCTCGGAATAGACGGGAGCGCTGTGTGGAAAGTGTGCTGGGACAGCGCGAAAAGGGACGGATTTGACGGAGATGTTTGCGTAGAGGCGCCTATGCCCGAACAGATATATCCCGATCCTGCCGCGGCGGACGTCGATTCCTGCGAATACATAGGCTATGTTTACAAAATGCATACCGAGAGGGCAAAACGCGTTTTTGCGGACGATTTCAAACTGTACGGAACAAACATTTCCGAGTGCAGGGAGGCTTATTCCGACTGTGCGGTAATGTCGGGATTCTGCGGTGCGTCCGACGGTTACAGAGACGACACCGTGACGGTTACGGAATGGTGGTTCAGACAGCCGAAAGCGGGCAAGCTTACCAAAAAGATAATATCGGACGGCAGGGAAAAGAGCATAAATTATTCATGGAAAAGCGGAGATATTGCGCTCTGTGTGTTTATTAACGGCAGAGAGGTGAGATACGTTCCGAAATACTGGACAAGCACTTCTTTCAATTATTATCCTTTTGTAATATACAACAGAATTCCCGGCGACAAGAGCATATGGGGCAAGAGCGAGCTTGAACAGATAATTCCGCTTATAGACGCAAAAGATCGCGAGCTTGCATATGCGCAGCTCAACCTTGCCTATAATGCAAACGATATTATATTGGCCGAGGAAAACGCCTTTTCTGACGGAGAAATGCCGGATAACACGCCCGGTGCCGTCTGGAAACTGCGACCGGGAATGATGGGAAAGGTTCAGCGGCTCGGAAATACCGCGGCGTATGCAAATTCGCTGTACAACGGATGCAGCTACTGGAAGAGCCTTATCGAGGACACGACGGGAAACTTTGAGATAAGCCAGGGCAAAGAGCCTACAAGCGTAACCACCGCAACCGGAATAGCGCTGCTCAACGAACGTTCGCAGACAAGAAAATCGCTCAAAAACATTGACCGTTCGGCAGGCTTTAAGCGCCTTTTCGCACTTATCGACGCTACGGCTCTCGAATACTATTCCGACGGCAGAGTTATCTCGCTTTCGGAGGATAAGGACGGCATTGTTTTCAGATATTCCGACTTTACAAAGAGAAATCCCGACAGTCCCGACGCGTATATCCCGGCGGTTGACGTGATAATACATACAGGAAGCACGGCGGCAAATTCAAGGGCGCTTACCGTTTCCGCACTCAATACGCTTATGAGCATGAATATCACAAAGGATAACTATATACTTGCAAAGGCATACGTAAACGCGATAAATATTCCCGAAAGGGCGCAAATCTGCGAATTTCTCGACGAAAGATTTGAGGATAACGCACAATTTCTTACGGAGGAAAATATATGACGGAAAATACAGCTATGGATGTGACAGAAACGCAGACCGAAAACAAAAATGCGGATAATGAAACTATATCCGAAGATAAAATACACGCGGACGCTGCCGGAAATAACGGCATTGAAAACAAAGATAAAGCCCAAAAGCTTTTTACGCAGGCACAGCTTGAAAATCTGCTTTGCGAACGAATGAAAAGAGAACGCAAAAACGCGCGTTCGCTAAACTCGCTCAAAACTGTACTGAAACAGTTAAGGAGCAACGGAATTCTTGATTCCGATTCGTATTCGGACATGGCAGACGAGCTTTGCAGGCGGCTCGGCTCACTTACGCAAAAGGAGGGTGAACGGCAAAACGGTACGTCGGACGAACAGTCGGAGAATACGGATAAAAACGTACAATCCGTGAAATGTGATGACTCCGTTTTGAACGTGCAGCCTCAGAACACAGGTGAGAACGCAGAAAATACAATATACGCACCCGGTGCGGAAAACAGGGAAAATGAAGCTTGTGCCGAAAAAGAACAAGACGCCGCGACTGTTGCTGTCGGACAGAACGCAGGTGAGACTTCGGTAAGCATAAGCGACCTGTTTGAACTGAAGGAGCGCTGCCCGAACGCCGATGTCGGGAAGATATTTACCGATAAAGCGTTTTTTGAATTTTCCAAAGGAAGGAGCGGATCTCTCTGCGAGCGTTACCTCGGCTATCTCGGCTTTATGTCGCTTGTGTCGGGCAGAGAAAGCGTGCAGAATGACAGAAGCGACTATTCCGGCGCTGCGTCCACCGCTTTTTCTTCGGACGGAAAGGCATACGCTCATGATTATTCCGAACGCCTTACAAGGCGGCAGATGGATATTGCCAAAAATGCGGGAATGTCCTACCGTGAATACGGCGAGCTTTTGGATTCGATACCGTCTAAAAACAGCTTTAACAACATAAGGTAAAGGAGAAATTTTATGAAATTTGTTTTTTGTGCGTCGGGCGCAGATCAGCCGGCGATAAAGGACTTTGATGTTCAGAACGACAAGGAGATAAACGAGGGCGAGGCAGTCTGCCTTACCGGAGAAAAAATTACAGGCGCTAAAAAGGGCGGCACACTTCTCGGAGTTGCTGCGGAAACACATTCGGGGAAAACCGATACTCTCAACGCCCGTGCGGTCGGAAACAAGATAAGAGTAAATATAACTCAGGGCGCGGTCTACGCCGCAAAGGCAAAGGTGCTGACTGCGGATTCGGGCTGTACCGCAACGTCTTTCAAGTGTACGGACTCATATTTCGGCACTTCCGTAAATTCGGGAAAGCTTGTTCTTAAATATAAGGCGCCGACAAGCACGAATACCGAAAAGATAGGCTCGGAAAGAACCGTCAGCGCGTGCGCGGTAACTTCCGGCGCGGTAACTCTTACGGTTTCGTCGGGTACTGCCGCCTGCGAAGGCGATGTATACGAATACTACCCCAAGATAGGTTCCGAAATGTCCCTTGACGCAGACGGAACGGGATTTGCTCCCGTAAATTCCGCAACAGACGTAAAACTCAAGACCGTTGGCATTGACACCCGCAAGTCCGAAGTATATTTCATGCTCAAAAACGCGCTTTTTGCGTAAAACCTTGTACCGATTAAAAGGAGATTTTTTATATGAACGATATATATACCTGGCACAACGACCTCTATCCGCTTGTAAAAAAGAGATTTGACCTCAGATACGCAAAGCGCCTTAACGTCATAAACCGCGTCTGCGACGTAATCTGTCAGGACGATGTTGATTACAGAATCGAAGGCGTCGGCGGCTACGGCGAAATGCCCGTATACGACGGAACAAACGTTATGAGCGCCGATCAGAAACGCACGTTTATCACGACAGTGACTCCCAAGGAGCACGCGATAAAGGTTACCTGTTCCTACAAGAAGGCAAAGCTCGACTATTCGGGAGAGGCAAAGAAGATAGGTTCGCGTCTTGCGGACAGCGCATATATGACGGTGCTCAACGAGTTTTATAAGCTTTTCGGAAACTGCTTTGAAACAAAGGGTGCGGACGGTGTTGCATGGGCGAGCGATAAGCACCCCGTAAGCTGCGACAAGGGCGCAGGCACTTTCTCAAACCTCATAAAGTCCAACCTTTCCGTTGCCGCAGTAACCGAGGCTCAGGCAAAGGCTGCAAGATTTGTGACGCCCGACGGACTTCCTTTCGCGTGCAATTTTGATCTTTTGCTTGTAAGCCCCGAACTTGAATCTAAGGCAAAGGAGATCTGCGGTCCCAATTCCAGACTCTGCCCCGAAAACAATCCCGATGAAAACGCACCCGAAAACGCGGCAAACCCCGTATACGGCATGAAATATCTTGTTGTGGGCGGCGGAAATGCCGGATTTACCGGAAAGCAGTGGGCGGTTGCCGACTCGCTTATGCTGTCCGAAGTGTTAAAGCTTGTCTATATCACAAAGCCTACCGTCCTCGTATCTCCGCAGGATAATCCGCTTATAACCGACTACATAGGCTACGTTGACTTTGCGTTCGGTTTCGGCGACGCAAGACCTATCATCTTCTCCAATCCCGCGTGAGAAAAGGAGTGCTTGTATAAATGTGTAAGAGCAGAATACCCGTAAAAACCGCGTGTTTTGAACTCGGAACGTCAAAGGGAGACGTTACCGTCGATACCGCAGGTCTTGACTGCACTCTGAGAGCCGTCGGCGGAAACGTGTACTTCAAAACAGCTCCGGGAGTTTCGGATAACGGCGCGTTTGTCATACCTCAGAACGAGAGTATTGAATTCTGCGGCAAAGTATATCTTTCCGGTGCGGACGGAACAAGCGCAAGCGCCGTTTTTATGAGCTGAGTTAAAGACGGTTTGACTTAAACAGTATAAAGCCGTGCCGCAGAGTTTGTGTTTATGACGCGGCACGGTGATTTTTATATCAAGGAGGAAAAATGCAAAACAGATATACTCTTAAAACCATAAAAGAGCTTGTCTACAAGGAGCTTGACGAATACTCAAAGAACGGCGAACAGACAGGAGAATACGGCTTTTCAAAATCAGACCTTTCGGAAAGGCTGACAGACGCGCTCAACGGCGCTTTTACACGCGCGTGCCTGTCATTTCCGCCGTATATCAAGAGTGCCGAGCTCAGGTTTTTCAAACCGCAGGAGCTGTTGTATGATAGAAATATCGAAATAAGTCCGTCTGACGCAGCGAAAGAGTATGCGCTGACCAAAGGTTCAAAGCTTGCGTTGAGTATAAACTGTGCAGGTGAGGGAAACGTGAGCATATACTCTTGCGACGGTGCGGCAAAGCTTTTTTCAAAGGATATAAGCGTAAATGACAGCATATTTACAAGAACCGTGTTCTTTGCCGAAAAGCCGTCGGATACAGATGTAAAGATAAGGATAAAAGCCGCGGGTTCTCATACCTTTGCCGTAAAGGAACTTTGCGTGTGCGAGGCTGACGGACTTCCGGAGGATACAAGTGTCATAATGCCGCACGGAGTGTCGTTTTCGCCGCTGCCGAAAGATTTTTCAAGCGCATACGAATATTATGTGTCGGGTAAAAGATGTCCGAAGTCCCGGTTCTGCGAGAATGACGGCATTGTTTTGTCGAGGAGCAGCGACCTTTGCGAAGTCACGCTTTACTATATTCCGAAAACTCCGCACACAGATAAAGACACGCCCGAAGATTATGAGATAGAACTGCCGTATATCACGCTTTTGGGCGCAGTTTATCTTGCCGCGGCAGAACTTTGCCGTATAGGCAACGGCGAGCTTTACAGCAGACTTATGTATAAGTACCGCGATCTTGCGCTTAACTGCTATGACAGAAGATATTCGCCGAGAGTGCGCAATCTTTTCTATAACGGAGCCGACAGCGGCATAAGGGGTGAGAATAATGTCATATATTGATACGTCGCCTCCGTCCTTTTCGTCGAACTCTTTAAAGACGGCATATGCGGGAAATTTTTCATCGGGCGTGTCGTTTTGCGATGACGACAGATTTTCCGCAGATGCTACAAGTCCCATGTCGGTAAATCTCCGCAGCAAAAACGGACGTATCTGCAATTTCGGCTCGCAGACAAAACTTGAATCGGAAATTTTCGTTTCTGGGACTTTTCACAGCATGACAAAATACGCTTTTTGCTCAAAGAATATAATCCACGCAGGCACTAAGCTTTATTCGGTAGACGCGTCAAACGCGCAGATCTCGGAAATATATTCCTCCATGCCGGATAAGCCGAGCTTTGCCGTAAATTTTCTTTCAAAGGTGTATTTTTACTGCGGCTGCCGCGTATTTTCCGCGGACAAGGACTTTGCTGTAAAAGAGGAGCTTGCATATGCGCCGCTTATGTATAAGGACTGCCTTGCGGGAATAAAATCGGGGACAAAAATTGAGGGCGCAAAGCTCAATATGCTTTCACCGAGAATTTCCGCGTCGTACAGATTCAACGAACTTCGTTCGTGTATATTTCCGTTGTCCTGCGATACGTCGAGAAAAATCGAAGTTTTCAATAAGGGCGTGCCTGTCGATGAAAGCAATTACAGCGTTACCGAAAGCTATGTTCTGCTTGACAATTCCGTGACGGTCGAAAACGATAACGATATTGTCGTAAGCTTTTATCTGAAAAATCCGAAAGAACTCGGATATGATAACTGCTTTGATAGCATGACTCTCGGAACAAGCTATGGCGGTAACGTGGTTTCCGGCACGCGCATATTCGTAACGGGTTCGCCCGAATATCCCGGGCGGTATTATATAAGCTCACTGCTTGATCCGCTGCGCTTTGACGAGGATAATTTTGAGATAATCGGCACGGGCAGCGATATGATAACGGGATTTGAAAGACAGTACGGCTATCTTATGATCTTTACCGAGAGAAGCGTGCTGAGAATGAGCTATACCATGAACGGTTCAGATGCCGTGTTTTCTGTAAAGGAACTCAATTCGTCACTCGGCTGCGACTGTCCCGGAAGTATTGAGCTTATCGACAACAGAATAGTGTTTCTCAACTCAAAAAGCGGCGTGTATATAATTGACACGACCGAAAACTTTGACGAACAGAACATAAAACCCATAAGCCGTAATATTGCATACGGAAACGGCTGCGGACTGCTTGAACTCAGCGCCGGACAGCTTAAAAAAGCAAGCTCCTGCGACTTTGACCGAAAGTATTATCTCTGCGCCGGAGGGAAAATGTATGTCTGGGATTACGGCGAAAAGGCATATTCCGATAACGGCGGCTACGGAGAGGCGCAGAAAAGGCTTGTCTGGTACTATGCCGATAAAGTCTTTGCGGACTGCCTGTTTGAATGTGCCGGAAAGCTCTGTGCATATAATTCGGATTCGTCCAAAGGAATATCGGTGTTCTCGGAGAACGGAGAAAGCTTCGGACAGAAGATATGTGTTCGTTTTTGTTCCGGAAATATCGACTTTTCGTATCCGGCTGACGCCAAAAATGTCGAATCCGTAATATTCGGGCTTGAAGGGAGCAAAGAACAGGTTGAATTTACGGCGTTTGCCGACGGGGAAAAGTATTATTCGGGACATCTTATAAAGCTTCCCGGAACTTTAAGCCGTTACGGTATAAAACTGCCGTATTCAAGGCTTTACACATTCGGCTTTGAGATAAAGACCAAAGGAAAATTCACACTAAAAAACATTACCGTAAGTTACAGACTTGCATAAAGCAGGTACGGGAGGATAATAATGGCAAAAAATATGTGGAAATACGCGTCGCTTTCCGAAAAAGAGAGACTCGGCAGGATAAGAAACGGAGATAACGACGTATACAATACCGAAATCGCAAGACTTGACTATTTGTCCGGCGCGAGAAAGAGTCTCGGCTTTGAAACTAAGGATATTGAGGACTGGAGAACGCTTGTAAATCAGGCAAAGTCTGCGTCCTCGGAAAAACAGCCGTATAAGGTAAGTTCTTCAAAGGGACTGCCCAAGTTCTATTCGGGGAATACCGATAAGACGATAGGCGATTTTTACAGCTATATGTCGTCGCTTAACAAAAAGCTGTCGGACGACAGAAACGCCGCGCTTACGGAAGCGGCACAGGCAAAGACAAAGCTTGACGAATGGCTCAGCACAAACGGACTGTCGGCAGACGGCGGCACTGCGGCGAGAAAAAGCACAGAAATTGAAAATAATCTTTCTGACGAGCTTGAAAAGCTTTATAAAACCTATTCGGAGAATGCAAAGTCCGCAAGAACCTCCGCGCTCAAAAAGCTTGCAAAGTAAAACGGCGGCATAAAATTAAGGAACGGGAAACCGTTCCTTTTTCAGTATATAAAAAACCGAAAACCCGGTCGGTTAAGATGAGTTTTCGGTCTTGTGCTTTTGTTAAGCTGTCAGATGAGTTTTAAACTCAGATCTCGTCAAAGCTCGGAACGTTGAGTTCAACTTCCTTGCCTGCTGCATAGGACTTTGCGATACCGTCGATAATAGCCTGGTTGTAGAGGATCTGGCTGGACGGAACGGGAGCCTTGCCGCCGGTCTTAACTGCGTCGAGGAAGGAACGGATCTTTCTGTCGAACAGATTAAGAGGATTGTTGTCGTGAACAAGCGGAATAACGGTTTCGGTCTGCTGACCTGCTACGTTTTTGTAGATAGTCATGGGGCCGCCGGTAGTGCCGTTCCAGCAGTCGGTGGAGGGGATACGAAGTCCGCCCTCTGTACCGAGGATTATGGTGTCGCCGGGAGTGTTGATGTTCATAGCCCATGCGATACGGAAGTCAAGGATAATGCCGCCGTCAAGACGAACAAATGCTGCTGCGAAGTCGTCAACACCGAAGATGTCAGCGTATTCTGCAGGTCTGCCGTCTTCTGTGTAGGTCTTGGGGTTCTTGCCGAAGAAATCGGACTTGTAACCGGAAACCGTGAGAGGCTTCGGATAGCCGATAGCGTTGAGAACCATATCGAGAGAGTAGCATCCGATGTCGCCGAGAGCACCGATACCGCCCTTGTCCTTTTCGATAAAGGAGGTGCCGAACGGAGTCGGGATACCGCGTCTTCTTCCGCCGCCGGTCTGAATGTAGTAGATCTTGCCGAGCTCGCCCGATTCAACGATCTTCTTGATCATCTTCATGTTGGCATCAAATCTCGGCTGGAAACCGATTGAAAGGACCTTGCCGCTCTTCTTTTCAGCCTTGATAACTTCGATAGCTTCTTCGGTAGTTACGGTGAAGGGCTTTTCAAGAAGAACGTTTACGCCGTGATTGAGAGCGTAGATCGTAGGCTCTGCGTGCTGGCAGTTGTAGGTGCAGACACTTACTGCGTCGAGCTTTTCGTTGTCGATAAGCTCTTTGTGGCTGGGATAGCACTTAACGTTTTCAATGCCGTGCTTCTTGAAGAAAGCTTCAGCCTTGCCGGGGATAAGATCTGCGCCGGCTACGATTTCAACGTCGGGCATCTTCTTGTAGCTGGCCATATGAGCGTCTGCAATCCAGCCTGTTCCTATAATACCTACTCTTAATTTTTTGCTTGTGTCAACGTTTACTTCGCCCGAACCCTGCTTGTTGGGATCGAGTTCGATGTTTGATGTTGCCATGGTATGTACCTCCTTGAAAATAGTGGGATTTTAGTTTAAAAAACTGTTTAATTTCAGCATTTACCACTGTGTCTATAATATAACAGACTTGTGTCGGACTTATGTTCAAATAGTTAAAAAAATACTAACTTAACACTGTGAAATTTCTACACTATGACAAAAAATTTATATTGTCACTTTGTAGCTTACTGAATACTGCTTTCCGACGGGCAGAGTGATGAGATACGGCTTGTCGGAGAACTTTCCGGTTTCGTTTACATACGCCGGAAGTCCGTTCCAGGGTTCGAGGCAGAGGAAAGGCGCGTGCTTTTTGGGAGGAGTCCATACGACAAGCGTTTCAAAACCGGTAAAATCAAAATCTATGTGCTTTTTGCCGTCTTTTGACACAATGGAAACCTTTTTGCTTTTTACGTCGGTGAAAAAGAGTGCGTCAACGTCGAAATCGTCGTATTTAAGCTCCCATTCTCTGCCATGAAGCTCTTTGTCTGTAATGTAGTCGTCGGAATAGAGCGAATCTTTGTCTGTGTAGTGAATTTTGGAGTTTTCCTCTTTTTCAAAGACGAGTTTGTAGTTTTCGATGCCGTCGGGAAGATAAAAGCCGGGGTGGGCGCCTATGCAGAATTCTATCGGACGCGTGTCGGTGTTCTCAACGGTGTAGGTTGTGGTAAAACCGTCGGAGTTCAGTGTGTGCGTAATTCTGAAAAGAAATTTGTAAGGATAATTTGCAAGCGTTTCGGGACTGTCGGCAAGTTCAAACACGGCGCTGCTTTCCGAGGAGCTTACGAGGTTCAGCTCGCTTGTGCGTATAAATCCGTGCTTTGGCTTCATGACGCATTCTTTGCCGTCTATTTCAGCCTTTCCGTCCTTGAGCGCGCTGACAAACGGAAAGAGCGCGGGAGCGCGTCCAGTCCAGTATTTTTCGTCGCCCGTCCAGACATATTCTTTGCCGTCTTTTTTGTAGGAAATAAGCTCTCCGCCGAGTGAACGGACAACGGCAAGCGCGCCGCCTTTTTTGAGTATGAGTTCCATTTGGGTGTTCCTTTCGTGATTACATATTTTTGTATTATTTTTACATTTTTAATTTCTATGCAACATTATATACCGTGCCTTTCAAAAAATCAAGAAAAATATATATTTTTTTATTGACAAACACGGATAATTTTAGTAAAATCTACTTATCATATTTGTATGCCGCAAAAACGGCAGAAAGGGAGAAGAATTAATTATGGGAAAATACGACGTAGGCGCATTTATATGGCCCTCCTATACGGGAGATGAACCGAGAACAAAAATATTCTGGCCCGAAGGATACGGAGAATGGCAGACCGTAAAGGCAATGAAACCGTTCTATCCCGGACATCAGTGGCCGAGAAAGCCGCTTTGGGGATATGTAAACGAAGCAGATCCTTATGTAATGGAAATGCAGATAAATGCCGCAGCCGATCACGGAGTAAACGTGTTCATATACGACTGGTACTGGTTTGACAACAGACCTTTTCTCGAACAGTGCCTCGATAACGGCTACCTTAAAGCAAGAAACAACGACAGGGTAAAGTTCTACATAATGTGGGCAAACCACACCGCAACTTCCATCTGGGATAAGCGCACCGCCGAGATGAACTATCCTATCTGGGACGGCAGGGTAAACAGACAGACGTTCGATACCATTGTACGCAGAACCATAGATATGTATTTTTCGCACCCTTCATATTATAAGATAGACGGCAAGCCTGTTTATATGATATATGACCTTGCAAATCTCATCAAAGGACTCGGCGGTATAGAGGAAACCAAAAAGGCGCTCGATTATTTCAGAAATGAAACCGTCAAGGCAGGATTTCCCGGACTTGAGATTCAGCTCACTCTCAGAAGCGAATGCGCAATGAACGCAACAGGCATAGATCCGAAATTCGAGGGCAATATGGCAAAAGCCGTACACGCGCTTGAATTCGACAGCGTAACACACTATCAGTTCGTGCATATAACGGGGAGAATGGGCAGAGAGTATACCGAGATATTAAAGGATATAATGAAAGAATGGGACTACATAGATTCTGCTTATAAAATGCCCTACTATCCGCACGTGTCCGTCGGCTGGGACTCAAATCCGAGATATAACTCAAACCGCGGCAATGTCGTTGTCGGCAACACTCCCGAAAATGTAAAGAAAGGCTTTGAAATGGCAAAGGCATATATCGACAGCCATAAAAACCTCAAAGCTCCGCTTGTCACCGTCAACAGCTGGAACGAATGGACCGAAACCAGCTACCTTGAACCCGATGACCTTTACGGCTACGGGTATCTTGACGCAATAAAGGAAGTTTTCGGAATTTAACATTGCAAATTTGAATTTCGCAAGTCGGTTTTGTTCAATATCCGGCGTTTTTCGGCACAAAACGGCATATTTTTGAATTTTTTTGCAGGGCTTTGCTGAAAACGTGCCGAAAACTATTGACATATTGATAATATGATGATATAATTACCCTAAACTTAAAAACTAATTTTCATGCGAAAGGAAATGTTTGATTATGAAAAAGACATTCAGAGTTATTGCACTCGGACTTTCCGCACTCATGATCGCAGCATCGCTTGCGGGATGCGCAAAGAAAGACGATACAAACAGCGACGTCAAAAACGACGTAAAGCAGGAGCAGAAGTCGGACGATAAGAAGGTCGAAATTACTTTTGCCGCAAAGACCAGCACCATGAGCGCACAGCTTACCGAAAGCTATGCCGAAAAGTACGGTTTCAAGATCTCCTACTACGAAGATTCTCCCACGATGTACACAGCCGTTATGAACGGAACAAACGCAGCTTGCTATGAAGACCGTTCGGTTGTAGGCTGGGCTATAAAGGAAGAAGGACTTGCACTTAAGACAATAGGCGACGTTGAGAATCCCGCGTCCTACGGTTTTGCCGTAAAGAAGGGTACAAACGAAGACCTCCTCGCAATGTTCAACGCAGGTCTTGCAAATATCAAGAATAACGGTAAGTATGACGAGATTCTTGCAAAGTACGGTTATGGCGATAAGATCTACAAGGACGAATCCGCAGAGAGAGTTGAAAGCGGAATCACTCCCGAAAGAACATATGTAATCTACTCCGATAACGCATTTGCTCCGTTTGAATTCCTCGACACCGAAACAAACGAATATACCGGCGTTGATATGGACGTTCTCGCGGCAATCGCAGAAGATCAGGGCTTCAAGTACGAAATGCACAACGAAGGCTTTGACGCATCGATGGGTGCAGTTCAGTCCGGTCAGGCAGACGCTATGATCGCAGGTATGACCATTACCGACGAAAGAAAAGAAACCTTCGACTTCTCTGACGGATACTTTGAAGACGGTCAGATTCTCGTAGTTCCCGCAGACAGCACCGCAGAGTCCATCGAGGACATTGTAGGCGTTGCAAAGTAATTTTGCATAAATATTATTCAAAGCGATAAATTATATAGGCATGGCGGTGTAAAAGCTGTCATGCCGCGCTTTGTAAAAAAAGGCGGTTCGCAAAGCGTGTATTTTTGAGAGAAACTTGTGATTTTGCCGTCTTTCGGAATGTAAAAACATAAAAATTAGAGCGTGTTCACACTGCTGTACCTGATTTGAGCTGCGGCAATGTAATGTAAATGCCGCCCGATGTTTTTTCGGACAGTGCGAACACGCTCCAATGAGTTTAATAAGAGAGATTGATATGAATTTTAACAGAGTAATTGACGAGGCAACGTCTCTTCTTGTCGAAGGACTGAAAATGACGGTTCTCATCTCGCTGCTCTCGCTGCTTATAGGTCTTGTAATAGGCTTTCTGACGTGTATGCTTTGCACCTATAAGACAAAGAGCTTTGCGGAATGCAGAAACTTCGGAGAAAAGCTTGTCCTCCTTATCTGCCTTATTCCCAAAGGAATAGGTAACCTCTATATATGGGTAATACGCGGCACTCCTATGATGATACAGGCGTTTATAATCTACTTCGGTATGCCCCAGGTAATACAGACGCTTGTTTCTCCGTCTTTCAGACTTTCCGCGTCGACCGCCGGACTTATAACGCTCAGTTTAAATGCAGGCGCGTATATTTCCGAAATATTCAGAGGCGGCATACAGGCTGTAAATAAAGGTCAGATCGAGGCTGCGAGAAGTCTCGGACTCGGAAAAGCAAGAACAATGTTCAGAGTTGTGCTTCCGCAGGCGTTCAAGATAGCGATTCCGTCACTCGTAAATCAGTTCGCGATAACCGTAAAGGATACGTCGATTCTGTCGGTAATAGGCCTTGCGGAACTTACGAATAAGGCAAAGGTATATGTCGGAAAATCCTATGAATTTTTCGCGACCTACCTTGTAGTTGCAATTTACTACCTTGTATTCATTTCGCTGCTGATGCTGCTTTCAAAATACGTGGAGAAGAAGTTGAATTATGATAAAAAACGAGATTAAAGATAAAGTAGTAGTCAAGGATCTTCATAAGAGCTTCGGAAAGCTTGACGTTATCAAGGGCGTTGATCTGAACATCAAAGAGGGCGAGGTCGTGTGCATAATCGGACCGTCGGGTTCGGGAAAGTCAACATTTCTGCGCTGCCTCAACAGACTTGAAACCGTAAGTTCCGGAAGTATTTATGTAGACGGCTATGAAATTACAAATAAACGCGTCAACATAAATAAGATAAGAGAGCAGATAGGGATGGTTTTCCAGAATTTCAACCTGTTTGCGCATCTTACCGTTGAGAAGAATATAATGCTTGCACCGGTGGATCTCGGAAAGATGAATAAAGCCGACGCCAAGAAAAAAGCCGCCGAGCTTCTTGCAAGAGTAGGACTTTCCGATAAGGCAGACTATTATCCGCACCAGCTTTCCGGCGGTCAGCAGCAGAGAGTTGCAATAGCGCGTTCGCTTGCAATGCAGCCTGATATAATGTTGTTCGACGAACCTACAAGCGCACTCGACCCGGAAATGGTAGGCGAAGTTCTTGCGGTAATGAAAGAGCTTGCCGAAGGCGGCATGACGATGGTAGTCGTAACGCATGAAATGGGCTTTGCGAGAGATGTTGCGGACAGAGTTATATTTATGGACGAGGGACATATTCTCGAAGAAGGTACTCCCGAGGAAATCTTCGGAAATCCCAAGAGTGACAGGACAAAAGATTTTCTGCGCTGCGTGCTTTAATTTTAAGCATAAACAGTATAAAAACCGACCGACTGATTTCTAACGTTTCAGCCGGTCTTTTTTGCGCATATATGTGTTTTGTGCAAGGTTAATGTGGTTTTACCGTTTGCAAGGCGGCAAAGTTGCATAAAAAAACTCCCGGTAAAACCGGGAGAATAAAACTCTTAATTATGAAATTAAAGAGCAGCCTTAGCCTGTTCTGCGAGCTTTGCAAATCCAGCCTTGTCAGCGATTGCTATCTCGGAGAGCATCTTTCTGTTAAGGGTAACGCCTGCCTTCTTGAGACCGTTCATGAAAGTAGAATAGTTCATGCCGTTAACCTTAGCTTCAGCAGAGATACGTGTGATCCAGAGCTTTCTGAATTCGCGCTTCTTGAGCTTTCTGCCGGTGAATGCATAGTTACCGCTCTTCATAACGGCCTGTTTAGCCATCTTGAAATGCTTGCTCTTTGAGCCCCAGTAACCCTTTGCTGCCTTTAAAACTTTATTGCGTCTCTTTCTTGTCATAAGAGCGCCTTTAACTCTTGCCATTTAAGTCACGTTCCTTTCGTTATCAGCGGATCAAATCTTCCGCAAAAATAGTTGTCCTACGCCCTTGCTTATGCGTAAGGAATGAGCTTCTTTACGGTTGAAGCAAATGTGTCGCTGAGCATTGCTCCGCCTCTGAGCTGACGCTTTCTCTTAGGAGTCTTGATGCCGAGCTTGTGGCGTCTGAATGACTGGCTGTACTTTACCTTTCCGCTCTTTGTAACGCTGAAGCGTTTAGCGGTTGCCTTGTGTGACTTCTGCTTTCCCAATGTAAATACTTCCTTTCAATATAAAGTCGCAAATGAGATTTTTCTCATTGCAAAAGCTGTGCCTGCCGACGTTTGCCGCGCATTTTTGCGTTGCATGGCTTTCGTTTTCGGCGCGCCGGATTATTTCTTGGTGTTGCTCTGCGGTGCGTTGAGCTTTGAGTTGATGAACATTATCATCTGTCTGCCGTCGAGTGCCGGTTTCTTTTCGATAATGCCGAGATCGGTGCAGGCTTCTCCGAATTTGGTGATGACTTCAAGACCTATTGCCGTGTGGCTCATTTCACGTCCCTTGAATTTTATGCAAACCTTGACTTTTGCACCGTCTTCGAGAAAACGTCTTGCGTGCTTGAGCTTGGTTTCAAAGTCGTGAGTGTCGATACGGCAGGAAAGCTGAACTTCCTTGATGTCTATGGTCTGCTGCTTCTTTCTCTGCTCTTTTTCCTTCTTTTCTCTTTCAAAGCGGTACTTGCCGTAGTCGAGAATTCTGCATACGGGCGGTGCCGAGTTGGGTGAGATTTCAACGAGGTCAAGTCCTTTGTCGTAAGCGGCGTTTAGCGCTTTCGATGTCGGCATGATGCCGAGCTGGTCGCCGTTGGCGTCGATTACTCTGACTTCCTTGGCTCTGATTTCTTCGTTGATGGAAAGCTCCTTGGTTGCTATGAAAAACACCTCCAAAATAATTTGCCTTGCGGCGAAAACAAAAAACGAAGGCAAAAACCTCCGCAAAACAATAACAACCCATGTAAACACGAGAATCGGTTATTGACCTTCCGTTGTTAACGGCGGGTGAGATTGCTCTGCTTCTTTGTCTTTATAGATATTACCACATCAGACTGCTTTTGTCAAGTGATTTCGTAAAAAAAGTTTGTTTTATGTCATTTCAGGCTTGTTTTGCGAATTGACGTTGCCGCGAACAAGCGGTAAAATTATAAAAACAAAAATTATTACGGAGATGAACCGCCATGACATCGGTATTTATAGGTCAGATCATAGGATATGCGGCGTCCGCAGCGTCGCTTACTGTGTTTTTTCGCAAAAAACGAAAGGATATGATAGCACTTAAACTCTTGAGCGATATCCTGTGGGTGACACATCATGTATTGATAGGCAGCTTCCCGGCGGCAGCAACTACGCTTATCGCGGTCGGACGTGAAAGCGTTTTCTATGTTACTGCCAAAAACGGCAAAATGAATAATGTGTATCCTGTTGTTTTTTCATTCCTTTTTGCACTTTCTGCAGTGTTTACGTGGAAGGACGCATACAGCTTTCTTCCTGCAATGTGCTCAATTGCAGCAACGGCAGCGTTTTGGAATAAAAATACTCAGGCAATTCGGGTGCTGGCTTTTATTTCCTCGGTTTTTATGCTCGTCTATGGTTTCCGTTACGCCTCATACGCAACTGTTTTTAATGAGATTGTCGTGGAAATTACAATTGTATTTACCTTTTTCGCTGCAAAAAAAGAGAACGTGAAGGGAACGCGCTGAGCGGTACGCGCTGAGTGGTACGCGCTTTCTTTTTTAAAAGAAAGCTGCAAAGAAAACAATAGCCCCTAAATTAGAAAAAGACTACGGGATATTCCGTGCCGCCAGCTTGTACCGTCAGCCACCAAAAGGCAGGCGGCTGACTTAAATCTGAGCAGGTGCCGAAGCAAGCTATGGAGATTAAGAAATAAAGGGTAATAAAAAAGATAACTCTGTGTGTTGTATAAAACTTTGCACAGAGTTTTTCACTATACAAAAAAGCAGAATTTGAACCAAGTTTCTTGCCGATAGGCAAGCTGGGCGGAAAGATAAGTCCTGTTGACTGTGAAATAACTTTAGAAAATTACTTTTTTGAACCTAAAATAAAGTTTACGCAGACCGCAGCGTGACATGGCATAAGAGTTGAACTGTGTCAACTAAAACATCTGCTTAGATACCAACCCCATCGAGCAGTGCGGAGCATCTGCGAGCGAAGATAGAGAATTTCGGAGGAGCTGAAAAGCATTACCGACGATAGTCTGATTCGTGGAGAAGAAGCCACGCTTTCGCGGCGGCGTTTGAGCGGCGAACGGCTTTTGCAACTTTTTCGCCGTCGAAAAGTTGGGGAATAGAACTGCACATGGCAGTGAATTATCTCTTTCGCCCCCAATAGTCCAAAATTTCCCAATCTGCCGCTTAAACTTCCTCGGAAACGTTACAGTAGTGTTTCATTTGCCCCGACCCCCTTGCAAAGACGGAATAAAAGATGTATATATAATAATGTAACCGAATAAAACTTGCACATGGCTTATGTTACACTAATGTTACAGTTTGGGAAAACCACTTGCAAAAAACCTTGACTTGATATAATATAATAGCGTAACAGAACCACAAGTTTTGTACAAAAAATTCAAAACAGGAGGAATTCCACAATGAGAAATTTCAAGAAATTTCTTACACTCGTGCTTGCAGTGATGATGGTTGTCAGCGCATTCTCGTTCTCAACTTCCGCTGCATCGCAGTTCACTGACGTGAAAGCAGATAACGAATATCTCGCTAAGTCCGTCAGCCTGCTCAACTACATGGGTATCGCGAAGGGTGTATCCGATACAGAATTCGGCGTAGCCCAGCCCGTTACCCGTCAGCAGTTCGCTCTCTTCATCTACAGATTGATGAAGGGCGGCAAGGATGCTCCCGCAGCGTCCAGCAACACTACCAGATTTACAGACCTTACTGATCCCACATATTTCTATGCGATCAGCTGGGCAAACGCTCAGGGCATTGTAAACGGTAGAAGTGCAACCACATTCGATCCTACCGGAGAAATCACTCTCCAGGAAGCTTACACGATGATCATTCGTGCACTCGGTTACGAGGAAAACGAAACCCTCGCTTATCCTTTCGGTTATATCGAAAAGGCTGAGAAGGAAAACGTAGCACTCGATGAAGGTCTTGATTCCAAGATTACTTACACCGATAAGCTCACCAGAGGTGACATGGCAATCATCCTTTACAACACCTTCTTTGCTGAAGTAGGCGTTCCGGATGTTGCAAACAAGGAAAAGCAGTTCTCTGACGGTACTTGGTACATAGTTCAGGAAGAGACTTACAAGACTCTCTGCGAAAAGGTATTTGACGTTAAGGAAGTTGAATATCAGGCAGTTGCTACTCCTCACTACGCAGTAGACGGACAGGAAGTTACCGATGATCTCGGTTACAACGCAGTTCTCTTCGAGCGCAGAGATGATGATGTAGACGTTAAGGCTCCTGCTCTTGCTTACATCAAGGCTGAGGATCTTTCGATCGACGCTAAGGCTCTCGATGATTACTTCCTCGCACACTTCACTATGTATGTAACTCTCGACGAGGACGATGACAACGCTATCTCTTCTGTTCTCTTCGCTGATTCCAACATGGTAAAGAAGACTGTTAACGACCTCAAGTTCGCAACAGTTACCACCAACAAGGCAGATAGCTACTACGGCGATACCGATGCTAAGCTCCTTTCCGGTAAGGCTACCACCGGCACCGATACTATCTACTTCTTCAACGCACCGTACTCCTACTCCAATCCTACTTACGCAACAAACATGGATGACGATCAGAAGTACCTCCTCAGAAACGAAGAAGACATCCAGGCGATCGACTTTGATCTTTCTGATGACGAAAAGGGTTACTACACAGCAACCATCAACAACGTTATCACTAATGACGTATACGATGCTACCGGTTTCTTCGCAGATCAGGCAAATGAACTCGTTCAGACTTATCAGCAGATCTACTACGGCGGTCTCTACGAAGCAGACATCTACGATGTAGACGGCGACGGAATCTTTGATTACATTGATTACAAGCCTTACACCTTCTTCCAGGTTAACACCGATGATGACTACTACTTCTATGATGACGGCGTAGAAGCTGAAAACGCTACTATCCCTGTTGTTTACACTAACGACGCAAAGCTCCTCGGCGAAAAGTTCGCTGATGAAGACTATGTTCTCGGTTACTTCCATCAGGATGCTAACGAGATCAAGGTTGCAGCAGTTATTAAGCCTGTAACTACTAAGGTTAAGTCCATTAAGACTTCTACCAAGACCATCACCTTCACCGACGGCAAGACCGCAAAGGTTGACGGCGCATGGAAGCTCGTTACCAACTACACTCCTGAAAACGTAGTATTCGACTTTGACGATTACTCCGATAAGTTCGTAGCTGATAACAACGATTTCGGCAGCCTCCTCGAAGCCGCTGTAATTGATGATGCCGATATAGACTTCTACGTATACAACGACGTTGTCCTCTTCCAGGAAGGCGCAGATACTAAGGGTCTTAAGTTCACCAATAACCTCATCGTTCCCGTTTCAGGTTCCGAACTCAAGGAACAGTTCGACTCCAAGGTCGGCGATATGGTAACCTACATCAACGCTTATGTTGACGGCAAGGAAAAGTGGGTTCCCGTTGTTACCAAAGACATCTATCCTGACATCGTTTCAGAATTCGATACTGCATATGCAGGTCAGCTCTGCACCTACTCCATAGACGCAGACGGTCTCTACACTCTTGATTCTCTCGCATTCAAGACAAACGAAGACGGCGAATATAAGGGTATCAACAAGGATCTTACCAAACTCGACGACGACAAGGATGACAGCATCCAGTACATCGAAACCGGCCTTAATGACATCACTCTCACTAAGATCTCCGGCACCAGATTTACTCTTAACAATGCTGGCGGTACCCGTGCATTTGACCGTGTACTCAACCTCAAGTCCTACACTAAGATAATCGTTAAGAACCACAACACCGCTACTGATGAAACCGAATACAAGGAATACACTGCAACCGACTTCACCAACACTGCTGAAGTTGCTCTTAACAATGTATCCTTCGTACTCTCCAACGACGTTGACTCTACTTCCAGAGAAAACCTCGTACTCCTCTACGGTGAAGCAGAAGACTTCGAAATCAAGGGATCTTCCACTACTAAGGGTCTCAGAATCGTTCGTGCATCCACACCCGGTGTTGATGATGACGGTTACTACAGAAACTTCTATGAAGTATACGATCCTTTCACAGGTAAGACCGAAGATATCGCAGGCTCCGCTAACGCAAGCTCCGCAGGTTCTCTCAAGGATGCTCTTGCCCCCGGTACTGTAACTAAGCTTCAGGACGGTAAGGTAAACGACAAGACCGGTGCAAAGACCTACGGTAACCTCCAGAGCACTTCCGGCCTCGTATGGATCACCGACTACACCGAAGGCGACAAGACCCTCAGCGTAGTTCCCGTTGCTGCAGTTGAGTGCTGGCAGGATGCTGAGAACTATAAAGCTGACGGTACTGCAACCAACGTTGACGGTGAAGCATTCCCGACCAAGGGCACCGACATCCTCTTCGAGGTTGACAACAACACTGTTGTAACTGTTCTCAAGCACGGCGAAAAGACCGGTAGTGTTAACAACTTCAGATATGGTACCTTCTCTCTCGGCGACGCTTCTATCCTTTCTTCCAACAAGAACGAATACAAGTGCTACAACACCAAGGTTGAAGGCAGCAAGGGCACATATAAGACCGGATACGCTAAGTACCTCAAGGCTTATATCACCTACACTGAAGCTAAGAACGATGACGATCTTCCTACCGTTGATTACGTTGTAATCCTCGTAAACGGCGACGAAGCTAAGGGCGTTCTTACAACTCATACCAACACTGAGCACGAAGCTGAATAATTTTAAATCCCATAAAGATTTAATCTGAATAGGCTGTGGTTCCCGGTCGAAAGACCGGGAACTTTTTTACTTTCTGCTTTCGGCAAATACCTTGCATTAATCGGTGCATACCAGAAAAACAGGACTTTTTCGACATTTTCCGCACATTTTTGAGCACTCTGCACAATTCGCGGACAAATATTTCTATGTTACATTTGTGTTACAAGTAAAAAAAACACTTGCAATATTTTTGGTTTTGATGTACAATATATCCTGTAACAAATATATTTAAACCCATAAAGGAATTACAGGAGGGTCAATAATGAGAAATTCAAAGAAATTTCTTGCCGTTGTCATAGCGGTTGTGACAATGCTCACTGCAATGTGCATGTCTGCTTCCGCTGCTTCAAAGTTCTCCGATGTCAGTGCAAATGATGAAACGCTGACAAAGGCAGTTTCTTTGCTTTCGTACCTTGGTGTTGCAAAGGGTACAAGCGATACGACATTCGGCACAAGTGAGAACGTAACGCGTCAGCAGATGGCAGCGTTCATTTACAGACTCGTAAAGAGCGGTAAGTCTCTTGAGGGCGGCGAAAACCAGACCTCGTTTACCGACCTTCGCGACAGCACATACTTTGCATATGTTTCGTGGGCAAACTCCACGGGCGTTATCAAGGGCAGAAGTGCAACGGAGTTCGATCCTTTCGGACCTATTACGCTTCAGGATGCATATACAATGATTATCCGTGCTCTCGGTTACGAACAGGGCGAGACGGAACTTGAGTACCCCTACGATTATATAGATATCGCGGAAGGTTCAAAGGTTGATCTCGGCAACGGACTTCCTTCTACCGTTACATACACGACATCTCTCACAAGAGGAAATGTTGCCGTATTGCTCTACAATGCATTCTTTGCCGAAACCGGCTATGCAAAGACAGAGTCTAAGGAAAAACTCATAGGCGTAGGTTCCGAAAAGCCTAAGTACGTTATCGTAAAGGAAACCGTATATCCGACGACCGCAGAATATTTCTATGACGTCGAACAGGGGACTTTCAGCGTTAAGGCAACTCCTCATTACGCTTTCAACGATTCCGAAACTTCGACAACCTATAAGCCTCTTCTCGATGAATTCGATGTGGACACGCTCCAGTTCGTTGCAACAGAAACTGACGAGCCTATACAGGAATTCTACCGTGAATTCGCCGATCTCGGTGTTTCTGGTAAAGCCGATGATTATATAATGGCTGAATTCGATATTTATTATACTGTTGATAAAGACGATGACAATAAAATAGACCTTATTTTCTACGCTGACGGCGGTGTAAAGAAGATTACTACCGAGAACATGACTCTCGGTAAGGTAACCACAAAGAAGAAGACCGATTACTTCGGCGGCGATACAAGTTATCCCAAGCTCGACGGTTCCGGTAAGGTAGATTCTACCACCGTTTACTTCTTCGACGCCCCCTATGACTATCTCAAGCCCACTTACGGCAATATAACCGATACAGATGAGGCATACGCTCTCAGAAACGAGAAGGACGTTCGCCTTATAAGCTTGAAGACCATAAACGCAAACGACAACACATACGGTTACTACATTACCGATGATGACCTTTCCAATGCGGAAAACCTCGGTACGGTTCTTAACCAGGTATATACATCAGGTATATACAGAATTGACCTGTATGATGCCGACGGCGACGGAGTTTATGAGTATATGCGCTATATGCCTGCAACTTTCGGACGCGCAGACGCAGATGACGGTCATTACTTCAAGGACGTTGCAGAGCATGCAGAAGGACTTCCGGTATACATCGCAAATGATGATACTCATGCAGACGCACTTCCTACCGTTCCTACAATCTATACCAACGAAGCAGATATAAGCGGCGCAGGTTTCAATGACCTCGACTACATCTTCGCTTATCTTAACGCAGACGCAAACGAGATTTACGTATTTGCGAGAGCTGATAAGACCGTAGGTACAATTTCATATGTAAATGAAAATACCGCGACCATTACCTGCAATAATAAGTCTTTCAGAACCTGCTACGGATTCCTTAACGTAAAGGGATTCTCTCTTGCGGGCGGTACCGATAACGATACAAACCTCAGACAGAATGCATGGAGTTCCAAGACCGAATATTTCAAGTCGCAGCTTCTCTCAGCATCTGCTCTTGATAATGACTTCGCACTTTACACCTACAACAAGAACCAGAATAACGTATACTTCTTCGATCCGCTTTCTTCCTCCGGAGCAAGCTATTCGGGCAGCAATATAATTATTCCTCTTGCAGACGAGAACGGCAACCGCGGTGTAACGACCGAGCAGTTCAACAGCAAGACCTCGCAGAATGACCAGTACCTCAAGGTATGGGTTGACGGCAAGGAAAAGTATGTTCCCGTTGAGACTGACGATACATATCCCGCACCCAAGAAAGTAAGAACAGGATATGACTTCGGCGTAACCGTAAGAGAGGACGACGGCAACACATATCCCGCATACCTTGGTAAGCTCTGCACATATGTGCTTAACTCCGACGGTACTTATGAAATTACCTCACTCTTCCATAACAGAGACGAGGACGGTAACTTCAAGGGCGTAAATAACGATCCTACAACGCTTGTTGAAAAGAATAACAAGGAAGAATACGGCAGAGACCTTGATACCGCTGAAGAAGCACGCATCACAAAGGTTGCCGGCACAAGATACAGACTCGAAGACGCACTCGGATATTCTCTCCTCGGTACGGACGACGTTCAGTACATCGAGTATTTCATCATGAATTCCGAAACCAAGATCATCATCAGAAATAAGATCGGCGATGACGAGTTCGAGTATCTCCAGTACGACATGAACTCCTTTAAGGGTTCAACAAGCCCCGACACAATGCTTACCAACGTTCAGTACGTTCTCAGAGGCGATCCCGATTCAACTTCGAGAGCATATATGCTTATCCTCTACGGAGAAGCTGAAAACTTCGAGTTTGAAACAAAGACCTCTACAAGCGACTGGAGAATCATTAAGGATACCACTCCCGGAACAGACGATAACGGCGATTACCGCAACTACTATGATCTGTTTGATCCGTTTGAGGGTAAGGTCATCGAAAACGTAGCAGGTTCCAAGACCGTTTCCAAGGCAGATTCTCTTGAAAACTACTTCGATCCCGCAATCGGACACTTTGTAAAGATGACGACAGACGGTTATGTAAATGAAAACAAGACTGACTATGACGTAATCGACGTAGAAAGAAATACAAAGCTTGTATTCATCACTGATTACAGCGATGAGGACGGAGTTCTCGAAATCGAACCTGTAAACGAAGAAGACGCAAGCGAATTCGCAGCAGATCCTAACTCCGGATTGTTCGTATATAACGTAACCGACGATACTAAGATCTCGGTAATCACTCTTGATTCCAAGACTAAGTTTAATAACGGTACTATTTCGACTGTTTCTGCAAAGGATCTTGTAAAGCCTAAGAACTCGCTGCTCTGCTACAACGATAAGGTATTCAAGAAAGAGGGAGACACCAAGTACACAACCAAGTACTCCGAGTACGTAAAGTGCTATATCTCCTACACCGAATCCAACGATCCCGATGAGCGTCCGGAAGTAGATTATATCGTAATCCTCGTTCATCCCGACGAAAAGGAAGAATTCCTTAAGAAATAATTAAAAGCATAAGCTTTTTGAGCCGCCCGAAAGGGCGGCTTTATTTTTTTGCAAATACTTAAAAATCTGCGTGTTCAGACGTCGTGAATTTCACTGCTGCGTAATATTGCACGGCACTTTGTAATAATATTGATTTAAGAGAGATATTTTTACTTGACCCGGAGGATAATAATGACAAAAAACGCAGTCAGAACAAAGATGTCCGTTAAAAATGCCGCCGCAACTATGGTGAACCGAATCTGCGGCATGGCGCTTAATTTTTTTGCAAGAGGCGTGTTTGTGCGCACACTCGGCGCGGAATATCTCGGACTCGGAGGATTTTTCGGCAATATTTTCGCACTCGTTTCGCTGTGCGAACTGGGTTTCGGTGCGGCTTTCACACAGTCGCTGTATAAACCCATAGCCGAAAATGATGAAAAAGCCGTGTGCGCCGTCATGAATTATTTTGCAAAGGTCTACGGCGTTGTCGCCGCGGTAAGTACGGTAATAAGCGTTTGCGTAATGCCTTTTCTAAAGCTTATCGTAAAGGGGCAGACCGAAATTCCGGGACTTTACAGTATATATTTGTTGTTTATGCTGCATAATACCGTGTCGTTTCTGCTTGCGCCCAAAAGAATAATGCTTGCGGCAGATCAGAAAATGTACGTTTACGCAAATATTCATACCGCGTTTTCATTTTTGATATTCGGTACTCAGATTGCTGTGCTGTGTCTTACCCAAAATTATATTCTTTATCTCTCGTCGAGAATAGTGCTGCTCACGGTCGAGGCAATATGCGTAAATATGTACGCCGACAGACAGTATCCGTTTCTTTCGGGGGATTATCTGCCGGATAAAGCGTATAAAGACAGGCTTTTTACAAAGGTAAAGGCGCTTATGCTGCATAAAACAGGCAGCGTCCTGACGCACTCCACCGACAGTATACTCATATCGTACTTTCTGGGACTTGAATGTATGGGACGGTATTCAAATTACGCACTTGTCATAGGCTCTGTCGTAACGCTTGTGGATATTGCCGTTGGTGCAGTCAGCTCAAGCGTCGGAAATCTCGGCGCGACTGCCGATAAAGATAAGAATGAAAACATAATGCGAAAGCTCGGCTTTATGAATTTCGCACTGCTTACAGTCTGTTCTTGCGTGCTTATAACTACGCTTAACCCAATAATAGGACTGTGGCTCGGAGAAAACATGCTTTTTAACCAAGCCGAAGTCGCGGTGATAGTTTCGTGCTTCTATTTCTCATGTATCCGCGATCCCGTGCAGATATTTATAAATGCATACGGCATTTTTGAGCCGTCGAGATATATGAATCTCGCAAGAGCCGCGGTGAATCTTGTGCTGTCGGTGCTGTTTATAGTAAAATTCGGAATTGCGGGCGTGTTTCTCGGCACGGTGCTTTCGGTGTTTGCCGTACCGCTGTGGTGTGAGCCGTATGTACTGTATAAATACGGATTTACAAGAAGCGCGGCAGGCTTTGCGGCGGAATTTGCGGTCTTTACGTTGTTTTCGGTGCTGTGCTGTATACTTTGCTTTTTTGTATGTAAAGATTTTCCGCCGACGCTGTTTTATACTGTGCTCAGAGCCGGGGTAAGCGCTCTGATTTCTTCTGCCGCAATAGTCATCTGCTTTCCCAAAAAGCTCATCGGAGTATTCAAGCCATAAAAAAATATATAAAAATACAGCCCGTTTCAGACGTTTACTTTCGCCTTTTTCGGACTGTTCTTTATTTGTGAGTATGGCAAGTTTATAACTTACACCGTTTCTTTTGCGGCTTTGCTCGGCGTAATTCCCGTGTATTTTTTGAATACCTTGGTAAAATACGAAACGTTTTCAAATCCGCACAGCGCCGCGACCTGACCCACATTGTTGTCGGTTGAGGAAAACAGCCGTTTTGCCTCCTCGCAGCGGCGTATGTTTATCTGCTCGGTAATCGTAAATCCGGTGTATTCGTGAAATACGCGCGTAAAGTGATATTTGCTTAAGCCGGCAATTTCGGATAGCTGTTCAAGCGGCATTTTTTCGTGAAAGTGCGTGTCAATGTACGTAATTACTTTTCTCACAGCCTCGCTTCTCTGAGAGGAGTCGGAATCGGATTTTTCGTGCGGCTTTGAGTAATTAAGGCAGATTTCGGAAATGTACATCAGTATAAGCGCGCGCATCATGGCAATATTTATCGGAGTACGCGGCTGTTCTTTGAGCGCAAATATTTTTTCAATGAGTTCGCCGAGTTTCGGACTGCTCACAAGATTGTCAAACGTGTAGTCGTCCGCACACAGACCGTTTTCCTCAAAAAACGCGCAATCCACTATAAGACACCTGTAAAACGCTGTTGTTTCGGAAGTTATGGCATGAAGCTTGTTTGGGTTTATTATAATAGTATCGCCGGGAACAAATTCAAGTCTGTCTTTGCCGAGCGCGGCAGTGGCTCTGCCGGAAATGCAATATAAAAATTCCGGGTTTTTGTGCCAGTTTGTGACGTTTGAAGTCTGAGCTTTGTCGGTATGGAGAATAAACGGAAATTTTTCGGGCATCGAGTGGTTTTCGTATACAAGGGTCTGCATAAAATCAAGCCTCGCTTATAAAAAGGGTGGAATGTTTCTGTATTATCGTCTCGGAATGTCGCTCGGTTTTATGCCGAAGTGCTTTTTAAAGACTTTTGAAAAATAAGACGCATTTTCAAATCCGCAAATTGTCGCAATTTCCGAAATGCTTGTATCGGAGGTTGTAATTAGATTTTTTGCCTCTGCGCAGCGGCGTATGTTTATCTGATCCGTTACGGTCGAACCTGTGCAGTCGCGGAAGATTCGCGCAAAGTGATATTTGCTCAGATGTATCTGCTTTGCAATGGAATCGAGAGAGATCTTTTCCGCAAAGTGAGTGTTTATGTATTCTATAACTTCTTTTACCGTTTCGTTTGTTTTGGAAAGCGGCTTTTGGTTTCCGGCAGATTCGGAAACCGTGTGGCGCCTGCACATATCTGTAATAAAGTTTATAACCGCCGCCCTTGTTTCGGCAATGTTGAGCGGAGTTCTTTTGCTGAAATAAAGCTTGATCAATTTTGCAAAAAGCACGGCTGTGTTCATGTCGTATATTGACTTTTTAAAGGTATAGTCCTCAATTCTCAGCCCGTTTTCCTCGAAAAACCTTACATCGATTATGATATACCAGAAGGAAACTGTGCTTTTTGTGAATACGGCGTGCAGAATGTTGGGATTTACCGAAACTATGGTTCCCGGTTTGAAATCTATTTTTTCCTGACCGTAGGCTACGTATCCGTCTCCGGAAAAGCAGTAGAGAAATTCCGGGTTTCTGTGCCAGTTCTTGCAGTCTGTCTCGCTGTATTTGGTCTGAAACATTATTTTAAACGGCAGAAATTCCGGCATGTTATGATTTTCAAAAACTAAGCTCGACATAGCTTTCACCTCAAAATAGCAATAAAATGCTAAATTAAGCAAAATTAATTATTGCTAATTACTTATTTATATTGTACAATGAGATTGTAGAAAAAGCAACATAAATCTTGTAAATTTGTTTAAATACAAGGAGGAAATGTTACCATGTATAACTTCCCGATAGGCGCAATAGTAGAATCATTCGGACTCCCGACGGTAAAAGCCATAGAGAAAGCCGCGTCAATAGGCGCGTCAGGCGTGCAGCTTTACGCTTCGAGAGGCGAAACGACGCCCGATAATCTCGATAAGACCAAGAGAAAGGAACTGCTTGACGTCGTAAAGTCCAACGGACTTGTATTTTCGGCTCTCTGCGGCGACTTCGGAATGGGATTCGGCGATAAAGAGCGCAATCCCGAACTTATTGAAAAGTCAAAGCGCGTGCTTGATATGGCAAAGGAGCTTGAAACCAATGTCGTTACAACGCATATAGGCGTCGTGCCGGAGGATCCCGAGCATGAACGCTATAAGGTAATGCAGGAGGCTTGCTACGAGCTTGCGCAGTATGCGGATTCCATCGACGCTCATTTTGCGGTTGAAACAGGCCCCGAAACAAGCGAGACTTTAAAGAAATTCCTTGATTCTCTCGGCTCAACAGGCGTTGCAGTTAATCTTGACCCGGCAAACCTCGTCATGGTGACGGGAGACGATCCGGTAAAGGCGGTACATAACCTTAAAAAGTATATTGTTCATACGCACGCCAAAGACGGCATAAGAGTAAAAGTGGGCAACCCCGAATTTATTTACCGTGTTGTTCACCCCGTGCCGGAAGAATATAACGGCGTAAGATATTATCAGGAGCTTCCTCTCGGAAAAGGTTCGGTAGATTTTCCGAAATATCTTGCCGCACTTGATGAGATAGGCTATAAGGGCTTTTTGACTATTGAACGCGAATGCGGAGAAGACCCTGCGGCGGATATAACAATGGCTGCCGATTTTCTCAGAAACATAATAAAGAACTCATAAAGTTTAAGGAGCAGATCAAAATGAAAAAAGTAAGAATAGGACTTGTAGGCGCAGGAAATATTGCGAATACACATATACAGAGCTATCTTAAAAATCCGAATGTTGAAATCGCGGCAATCTGCGATATAGATCCCGTAATGCTTGCGGAGACCGCAGATAAATACGGCATAAAGAACAGATATAATACCCTTGATGAAATGCTTGCGTCGGAAAAGGAGCTTGACGGCGCGGACGTTTGCGTGTGGAACTGCAACCACGCAAAGTGTACCATCGCCTGCCTTGACGCCGGACTTAACGTTCTTTGCGAAAAGCCTATGGCATATAACGCAAAGGAAGCAGAGGAAATGTACGAAGCCTCTGTGAGAAATAATAAGCTTCTCATGATAGGCTTTGTAACACGCTATAATCCCGAAATAATCGTAGTAAAGGACTTTATCGACAACGGCTATCTCGGAGATATATACTACGCAAAGGCGCAGTACGTGCGCCGTCACGGAAACCCCGGCGGCTGGTTCGGAGATAAGTCGCGTTCCGGCGGCGGCCCCGTAATCGATCTCGGCGTACACGTAATAGACAGAGCAAGATACTTAATGGGAAATCATAAGCCTGTAAGCGTATTTGGCGTTACATATAACAATATCGGCAGACGCGACTACTTGAAGACCAACGTAGGCTGGTCCCCCAAGAACGCAAAGCCCGAAGACCCCTGCGACGTAGAGGACTACGCGTCCGCACTCATACGTTTCGATAACGGCTCGGGAATTTCCCTTGAGACCGGCTATGACGTAAACGTAAGAGAAAAGTTCGGACTTGAGCTTTACGGAACAAAGGGCGGCATGGAAACCGAAGGCGTTACAAAGCTCTTTACCGAAACAAACGGCTATCTTACCAATGTCGATATAGATATAAAGAACTTAAAGAATGCAAAGCCTATGTTCGACGCGGAAATGGACGACTTTGTAAACTGCATTGCCGAGGGAAAGACCTCTCATGCGAGTGCGAAAGACGGTATTGTCGTAATGAAGATACTCGACGCAATTTATAAGTCTGCTGCAACGGGACACGAAGTGACAATAGACTGATATAAAAGACGAGGGTATATATATATGAAAATTTCGGTAAGCTCATATTCGTTTGCACAGTATATGAAAAACGGCAAAATGACTCAGCTGGACGTTCCTTCAAAGGCAAAGGAGATAGGACTCGGCGCGGTCGAATTTACAGACCTTGAGCCCTGTGAAAATCCCACTTTGGAGCAGCAGAAACAGTACGCGTCGGAAATCAGAGCCGAGGCGGATAAACTCGGTATGGATATAAACGCGTATACCATAAGGGGAAATCTCTATCACGATAACGCCGAAGATAACGCGCGCGAGGTCGAAAGACTCTGCGGACAGCTCGACGTTGCAAAGATACTGGGCGTTTCGGTTATGCGCCATGACGTGTGCTATTCGCTGGGAAAGACGGGAAATTCACGCAGCTTTGATCTTATGCTGCCGACTATCGCCGATAACGCGCGCAAGATAACCGAATACGGCGCAAAGCTTGGCATAAAGACCTGCACCGAGAACCACGGATATATAGCTCAGGACAGCATACGCGTCGAAAAGCTTTTCAATGCCGTAAACCATGATAATTACGGACTGCTTGTCGATATGGGAAACTTCTTGTGCGTTGACGAAAATCCCGTAACCGCGGTGTCGCGTGTCGCACCTTATGCCGTACACGCTCATTGCAAGGATATGTATATTTCGGATAAAAGCGGAAACGGCAGTATGACAAGAGGAGGAAACTTCTTTAAAGGCGCGATAATCGGCTGCGGAGTTGTTCCGGTAAAGCAATGCATCAGAATTCTGAAACGCGCGGGATATGACGGATACCTCTCGATAGAATTCGAGGGCAGCGAAGACTGTATTTACGGAATAACAAAGGGTTATGAGAACTTAAAGCGCTTTATTGCCGAGGTAGAGGCAGAGTAGACCGCCGGAAAACGGAGAGAGTGTATGAACAGAGTCGGGATTTTCAGCGTCCCGGCTCTTTTTTACGTTGTTTTACAAAATAATACATTTTGCATATTGAAATACAGGGCTTTAGGTGATAAAATACTGTCGTTAATGCACAATCGGCAGATTCTTTGCCGTTCGGAGGTGTAATTTTGACCGGACAAAAGCAGCTTTTTACAAATACGGATTTAAGAAAACTGATAATTCCCATGATAATAGAACAGACACTGCTCATTTCGGTCGGAATGATAGATACCGTCATGATAAGCGGGGTGGGCGAGGCACAGGTTTCGGGCGTGTCGCTTGTGGATATGATAAATAACCTCATAATCTGCATTTTTGCGGCGCTCGCAACAGGCGGTACTGTCGTTGTGTCGCAGTTTTTGGGCGCAAAGGATAAGAAAAGCGCAAATTCTTCGGCGTCGCAGCTGCTTGTCGTAACTTTCCTTATAGCACTCGGTGTGACGGCTGTCTGCCTTGCGTTTAACGGACAGATCATCAGACTGTTTTTCGGCAAGATCGAATCAGATGTGTATGAGGCGTGCGAGACATATTTTGAAATCACGGCGCTTTCTTTCCCGTTTCTTGCGGTGTATAACTGCGCGGCAGCTCTCTTCCGAGCGATAGGCAACTCGAAAATTTCGATGTACGCGTCATTTTTCAGCAACGTTTTAAACGGTATCGGAAACTATATACTTACTGGGTCTCGGAGTTGCCGGAGCCGCAACAGCTACGACCTTTTCAAGATTTGCGTCGATGTTCTTTATACTCGTTCTGCTCACCAATAAGAAAAACGACGTGTTTATAAATTTCAGACAGAAATTCAGGTTCGATAAAAAGCTTGTCGGACGTATTCTCTATATCGGAGTTCCGAGCAGCGTCGAGAACAGCGTGTTTGAACTCGGAAGAATACTTGTTGTCAGCATAATTTCGGCTTTCGGCACGACCCAGATCGCCGCAAACGCCGTTGCCAATACCATGGACGCCATGGGCTGTATAACAGGTAAATCCATGGGACTTGCGATACTCGCCGTCATAGGCAGATGCGTCGGCACGGGAGATTATGAAGTTGTAAAATATTATATCAAAAAGCTTATGAAACTTACATATCTTATGCACGGAGTATGGAACGCGCTGCTGCTTGCGACGCTTCCGCTCACGATACGCATTTTTCATCTCTCGCCCGAAACTCAGAGCCTTGCATTTCTTCTGATATTTATACATAACGGTTACGGAATTTTAATGTGGCCCGCAGCATTTGCTCTTCCCAACGCGCTCAGAGCCGCAAACGACGTAAAGTTTGCAATGGTGCTTTCGATAAGCTCAATGTTTATGTTCAGACTTACGCTCAGCCTTATACTCGGAAAATATCTCGGAATGGGAGCCGTCGGCGTGTGGATCGGTATGTGCGTTGACTGGACTTTCAGAGCGTCGCTGTTCTTTGCGAGGTATAAGAGCGGAAAATGGAAGGTCTATAAAGCTGAAGACAACAGAATAACGGCAAATTCTGAAATTTAAGCGTAATTTAATATGTTAATTTGCGGAAAATGCAAAAAAACTCTTTACAAAACCAAAAGAAAATAGTATAATTATTAAAAAGCAGTGGTTTGCCCATATTTTGCGGAACAAAATCTCTGCTCTTTCGTCTAACACATAAAAGGCAAAGGAGAACAACTATGAAAAAAAGAGTTTTCAGTCTGCTGCTTGCACTGACGTTTGTGCTGTCATGCATGCCGATTGCCGCAGGCGCCGAAGACGTTGTGATTAATATAAACCGTGCGGTTCAAAACGACGGCGAAACCGACGGAAAGCTGAATATCGAGGTGTCAGAACCGTCGGGAAATAAAGTAACGGTTTCGGTAAAATATTCGGAAAATCCCGGTGTTGCCGCCGTATTCTTTAAACTTGGCTATGACAATGCAAAACTTGTCCCTGTAAGTTATAAGCTTGCGGAAAACTATGCCGGAGCCGTCAGCAACCTTGACCAGTCAAAGGAAAGCGGAGACTATTCTTCCTATTCGTTTGTTTCGTTCGGATATGCCGGAGCGGAAAATGTAACGGAGGGCGGAACACTTCTCGAAGTTACTTTTGAAATGAAAGGAACGTGGGAAACGACTGAACTTTCACTTTCAGACATCGATGTTTCGGACGAGGGCGGTAAAATTTTGACTCCCGAAAATCCGAAAAACGCAACGGTTGAAAAGCCCAAGGCTGTAAAGGGAGATATAAACGGAGACGCAAGCGTAGATATCAACGACGCAATTCTCCTGTTCCAGCACAGTATGCTTCCTGATATGTACCCCGTAACATATCCTTACGGCATGGACTTTACAAAAGACGGAAATGTCGATATAGATGACGCGATCCGCCTGTTCCAGTACAGTATGCTTCCCGACCTGTATCCGATCGATTAAAAATACGTAAAACAAAAACTTACATAAAAGAAAGGGCTATTGAAATGAAAAAAGTTCTATCGGCATTTCTCGCAGTGCTTATGTGCGTAATGATGATACCCGTAAGCGCGGCAGCACCGGCTGATGCTCAGGTAATTTATACACTTACCGGAGCGAATTTAAAACCCGGCGAAACAGCAGAGCTTACTCTGCATATAAAATCACTTGTTGACGCAAACTCATTCGCACTTTCCAAAATCAATATTCCGGAAGGTCTTACGCTTGAGGAGGCGACTATAACCGACGCCGCAAAAAGCGCGTTCTTCCTTTCAAGCTACGACGCCGAGAAAAAGACTTTCGTTTTCGGCGCAATGTCGCCGGCAAAATATGACCTTGACGTTGCAACGCTTAAGATCAAAGCAAGCGATGAAGAAAGAACTGCTCGCTACGGAATCGGCATGACTCCCGTTTCAAAAAACAGTTCGGTAGTGCTTAAGGACTACTTTGAATCCGGCGATATCGGCGTATATCCCGCACCCAAAGCTGAATTCCCGTCAAATATAAAGCTTCAGGGTCAGACCGCAACCTATGACGGCAAGGAACATTCCGCCACCATTACCGGCACGATTCCCGCAGGTACGAAGATCGAATATAAAGATAACACCGCAATTGACGCAGGCGAGTATAAGGCTAGCGCAACTCTTACGGCGGAAGGATATAATACCAGAACGTATTATGCAATTCTTAAGATCAATCCCAAAGCTCTCACCGTTTCGGGCATAAAGGCAGCGGATAAGGTTTACGATAAGACAAATACCGCAGTCATTTCCGGCGGCACTCTTTCGGGCGTCGTTTCGGGTGACGAAGTAAGCGCATCGGTTCCCGAAAAGGGTGAATTTGCAAGCGTAAATGTCGGCAAAAATATAGCTGTTTCAATAGATGAAATAACTCTTGAAGGCAAGGACGCGGCAAACTATACTCTTACAAACGCAAACTATACCAGTCTTAAGGCTGCTGTCAGCCAGGCTGAAATAACCGTTACCGCAGACAGCCTTTCAAAGAGAATCGGCGATGATGACGAACCTCTTACATATAAGGTTACCGAGGGTACTCTCTATGAAGGCGATACGATCACAGGCGCTCTCAAAAGAGCAAAGGGCGAAACCGCAGGTACATATGCAATAACCAAGGGTACGCTCAGTGCCGGCGCTAACTATAAACTCACCTTTGTTCCAGGCACGTATACAATAAACGATAAGGAAACCCAGAACGTAACCGTTTCCGGTATTCCCGAAAAAGTAACGTACGGTGACGAGAACTTTACAGTCGAAGTCAACTACGACGAAAAGACAAATCTTGATAAGGCATCTTTCGTAAGCAGCAATGATAAGGTACTTGACGTTGACGGAAACGGAAACGTAAAGGTAGTCGGCGCAGGAACCGCGGTAATTACCGTTACCGTAAAGGGCAACGATACTTATGCTGATTTCGTAAAGACTTTCAACGTAACCGTTGCAAAGAGAAAGATCACCGTAACTGCCGATGACGCTTCAAAGAAGACCGGTACGGAAGATCCCGATGAGTTTGCCTATACAATAACCGAGGGCAGTCTTGTAAACGGCGATGAATTCTCCGGAAAACTTGCAAGAGTTGCAGGCGAAAAGGCAGGAGAGTATAAGATCCAGCAGGGTTCTCTCAAACTCAGCGCAAACTATGAACTTACCTTTGTTGCAGGTACTTTCACAATAGCAGATAAAAAGACTCAGAACGTAACCGTTACAGGTATTCTTCAGAAAGCAACCTATGGCGACGCAGGATTCAAGATAAATGTTGAACTTGACGCCGAAAGCGGTCTTGGCAACGTTGAATACGCAAGCGATAACACAAAGGCAGTCGATCTCGATACCGACGGCAATGTTGCAATAGTCGGCGCAGGTACCGCAAATATTACCGTAACCGTTGCAGGCGACGAGGAATATGCGGACTTTGCAAAGACCGTAAAGATTACCGTTGCAAAGAAAGACCTTACCATTACAATAGACAATAAGACCAAGAAACAGGGCGAGGACGATCCTGAATTCACATTCACCGTAACCGGACTTGTCGATGGCGACGAAGTTACGGGTGAACCTGTGAGAGCAAAGGGCGAAAAGCTCGGCACATATGCAATCAGAAAGGGTACTCTTGCAGTAAGCTCCAACTATAATGTTAAGTTTGTTGAGGGTAAGCTTACCATTACCGATAAGACTCCTCAGGACATAACTGTTGACGAAATCGGAGAACTTACTTACGGCGACGGCAGATTTACAATAGGCGTGAACTACGACGCGGCGTCCGGACTTACCGATACGACTTTCAAGAGCAGCAATACAAAGATTCTTGCGGTTGACGCAGACGGCAATGTAACTATAAAGGGCGCAGGTACCGCAAATATAACCGTAACCGTTGCAGGCAATGATGAGTACGCGGCATTTGAAGCAGTGCTCACCGTAAAGGTTGCAAAGAAAGCAATAAGTGTTGACGGACTTGACTTCGCAAACGGCCTTGTAGAGAGCGCTGATATACTTAACGGCGACAAAGTTGAATATGACCTTTCAAAGGCAACTCTCACATTTGATAAAGAAACATCCGAGGTCACGATAAAGGACTTCGCGATAGTTGAAAACGATAAGTATGTTCTTGCAGACGACCAGGACAAAATAACCGTAAGCGCAAATGCACATGACTTTGCAGAGGTTAAGATAGACGATCCGAGCGCAGGAACCGTTACCGGTGCAGGTTACTATCTCATAGGCAGCAAGGCAACGCTTAAAGCAGTGCCGAAAACAGGTTACAGAGTATCCGGATGGTATAAGGGTTCAACGCTTGTTTCCTCAAACGCAACATATACCTTTACCGTTACTGCGAATGTTACTCTTAACGTAAGATTTATGAAGAAATCCGGCAGCTACACAATTCCGGGCGGTTCAAACTCAGGCAACAAGAATAATAATGACAACGGTCTTATAAAGGATCTTCCCAGAACCAAGATTGAGCTTACAATAGGCGATAAAGAGGCGTTTGTCGATAATAACTCCGTAATGAATGACGTAGCACCCGTAATTTCAAACGGCAGAACAATGCTTCCGTCGAGATTCGTAGCAGAAGCCCTCGGCGCACAGGTTGAATGGGACGAAACCGAAAGAAAAGTTACCATAACCGGAAACGAAAAGACAATAGAGCTTTATATAGGTTCGAGATACGCATACGTAAACGGTTTCCAGAAGATGCTTGAAACCGAGCCGTTCATCGAAAACGACAGAACCTTTACTCCTATCAGATTCATTTCCGAACTTCTCGGTGCAGATGTAAACTGGAATGAAACCACACGCACAGTAACAATTACCAAGTATTAATTGCAAAAACAATTAAACAGTATAAAGGCAGCCGGAAACGGCTGCCTGATTTTTGCCGCATGCTTTCTTGACTTTGGACGCGTGCTGTGGTAACATATTGTAAAAAGTAAAATGCGGAGGATAATATGAAAGCTTTATCAGCACTTAAATATACCGCGGCTTTGTGTCTTGCAGCCGCAATGTCGGGACTTTCCGTAAGCCCGAAAACTCTTTTCTCTTATGAATTTCCGAAAGATTATACCGAGGAACAGAATTTTTCCGACGGTTTTTCCGTAAAGGACGGATTTCATACCTGTATTTCAGGCGGTAAACTCTCGTCAATCTCGTCGTTTGGAGTGCCGGTTCACATAATATCCCCGGATTTTGACGCAGTAAGCGCAGATTATTTTGTTTTCTCGCTGCAATGCGGATATTTTGAACCAAACAGCATATTGAAAGTCACGTTTACAATGACCGACGGCAGTACGCAGACGTCCGAAATCAAGCTTTCCGACAGAAATACAAACGTGTATGCCGTAAAGCTGCCGGAAACAGAAGAAAAAATCATAAAATTTGAAATTTTTCCGGATATACAGGCAGATATGATGGAAATGTATAACGTCGATCTTGATTATGCAAGATTTGAAAACGCAAAAAAGCTTGTATTTCTCAAAATCGGTGATAATAAACTGTTTGCTGACGGCGAGTATAAAGAGACCGACGCTCCTGCCGTGATAGACTCAGGAAGAACGCTGACGCCCGCAAGATACGTTGCCGAGGCTCTGGACGCACAGGTCGAATGGGACGAGCAAACCAAACGCGTTACCGTAAAGAAAGACGATATTGTTATAAATCTTTTTATAGGTAAGGATCATGCCTTTGTTAACGGCAAAGAGGTCGAGCTTGACTGCCCTGCAAAGATAATCGGCAACAGAACCTATACTCCGGCGCGCTTTGTCGCGGAAAATCTCGGATACAGCGTTTCATGGGACGATAATTCAAAGACCGTTATCGTAACGGATTGAAAACGGCGCGAAGCAATAAATAACAAGGAGGTTCGGCAGTGAAGTTCATATACAGATACGTAAAACCGTATCTTGCGCTTTCGATATTCGGCATCACGGTAAAATTTCTCGGAACTATCGCCGAACTTATACTTCCGTCGCTGCTTGCAACGATACTTGACGATATTGCGCCTACCGGAAATGTCAGGAACGTGCTGCTCTGCGGAGCCGGAATGACGCTGTGCGCGCTTATTACGATTTCGTTCAATATAATAGCTAACCGTACCGCGGCAAAGGTCGCGCTTCACTCTGCGCTGAAGATCCGACATGACCTCTTTGAACGTATACAGCAGCTTTCATGTACTAAGGCTGATAAGGTCACAATAGCGTCACTTGAGGCAAGGCTGACGTCGGATACATATAATCTGCATAATTTCATAGGACGTATACAGAAAATCGGAGTGCGCGCTCCGATACTTCTTCTCGGCGGAATAATCGTGACAATGTTTCTCGATCCCGTGCTTGCCGGAGTTCTTGTGTGTACGATGCCGTTCATCGCTGCCGTCGTTGCAGTCATCTCAAAGCGCGGCGTGGGACTCTACGATAAACTTCAGAACTCGGTTGACGGACTTGTAAGGGTAGTAAGAGAAAATTCACTCGGCGTAAGGGTTATAAAGGCGCTTTCAAAGACGGATTATGAGAAGAAACGTTTTGAAAAAGTCAACCGCGAAGTTTCCGAACGCGAGAGAAAGGCAAGTCTTGTAATGGGACTTTCCGATCCGTCGATAAAGCTGTTTTTAAATCTGGGACTTTCGGCGGTAATAATCGTCGGAGCTTACAGAGTGGATAAGGGCGTGTGCGAGCCGGGAAAAATAATCGCGTTTATGACTTATTTTACCATGATCTCAAACGCACTTCTTGCCGTGACGCGCGTGTTTACGCTTACCGCACGCGGTATAGCAAGCGCTGACCGCATATCCGAGATCGTTGACACAAAAGACGGCATAGATAAAATGTATTATGCCGTAAAAGCCGAAAATGACGCTGAAAAGCAAAACGACGGCGCATACCTTGAGTTTAAAGACGTTTGCTTTTCGTATATCAGGGGCAAGAGAACGCTTGAAAATATAAGCTTTAAGCTTGGAAAAGGGCAGAGCCTCGGTATAATAGGCGCGACGGGAAGCGGCAAAACAACGCTGCTTTCGCTGTTGTTCAGACTTTATGAACCCGACAGCGGTAAAATTCTGCTTGACGGACAGGATATACTGTCGTATGAGCGCAAAGAGTACCGAAGTAAATTCGGCGCGGCGCTTCAGAACGATTTTGTCTTTGAGGGCAGCGTGCGCGATAATATCCGTTTCGGACGCAGTATAGATGACAGGAATATAATAAAAGCGCTTAAATGCGCACAGGGGTATGATTTCGTGTCTGCGCTTGACGGCGGGCTTGATTATACGCTGAGCGCCAAAGGCACGAATGTTTCTGGAGGTCAGAGACAAAGACTGCTTGTTGCGCGCGCACTTGCGGCAGATCCAGATATTCTCGTGCTTGACGACGCGTCGAGTGCCCTTGATTATAAGACAGACGCAAAAATGAGAAAAGCTATACGCAATGAGTACGGCAAAAATACAACGCTTATTACTGTAGCTCAGAGAATAAGCTCGGTAAAGGACGCGGATCTTGTAATTGTTCTCGAAAAGGGAAGAATAGCCGGTATCGGAAAGCATAAAGAGCTTATGCAAAGCTGTGAGATATACCGCAGTATTGCTTATACGCAGATGGGCGGTGACTGACGGGAAATGAAACGCGAAAGAGTAAGACATTCAAAAAAGTATATATTGAAACGGCTGTCCGGCTACGTCTTTGAGTATAAGTTCCGCATGATGCTTGCGCTTGTGCTGATGATAGCCTCAAACGCGCTTGCGCTTGCAGGACCCGAACTTGCCGGACGCGCGATAGACTGTATCACGGCAAAAGGCGGAGTGGATTTTCACGGCACATATAAAAACGCCGTGCTTATGCTCGGAGTGTATGCGATGTCAGCCGCCGCGTCGTATGTGCTCACATTTGTAATAAGCGATATATCCAAAAAGATGAGCATGAAGATGAGGAGCGATATTTTTTCTCACCTTTCAAAGTTGCCGACGTCCTTTTTCGATAATACCCAGACCGGAGATACCGTCAGCCGCATAACCTATGACGTCGATACCATAAACGCCTCTGTTACGACAGACGTTCTTCAGATAGGCGCAAGCGCCGTGACGGTCGTCGGTGCGTTTGCAATGATGTGTGCCATAAATTTAAAGCTGCTTTGCGTGTTCCTTGTCACAATACCCGTGACTGTGTGGTTTACAAAGCATAAGACAAAAAAGGTTGAACCGCTGTTTAAAGCTCGCTCAAAATCGCTCGGAGAGCTTAACGGATATGCCGAACAGATGATGTCGGGACTGCGTTCCGTAAAGGTGTACGGCGCGGAGGACGCAACACTCTCGCACTTTGATTCATATAATAAAGAGGCTGCATGGGCATATTATAACGCCGATTATAACGCCTGCGTTGTAGGACCATGCGTAAATTTCATAAATAATATTTCGCTGACAATTATAAGCGTGCTCGGAAGCTTATTGTATATTAACGGCATGATTTCGATAGGACAGATATCGTCGTTCCTGTTGTATTCGCGAAAGTTTTCGGGACCTGTCAACGAGGCTGCAAACCTTATAAGCGAGCTTCAGTCGGCGTTTGCCGCAGCGGACAGAATTTTCGATATACTCGACAGACCTGCCGAAAAAGCAGATGATTACGACGCATATGTTCTTGAAAACACAAAGGGCGATGTTGAACTCAAAAACATAGTTTTCGGATATGTTACGGGAAAGACTGTAATAAATGATATAAGCTTTAAGGCGGACGCCGGAAAGATAATTGCCGTTGTAGGGCCTACGGGAGCCGGAAAGAGCACGGTGATAAATCTTCTTATGCGCTTTTACGATCCCGACAGCGGTACGATTACGGTTGACGAAAACGATACGATTAAAATTACGCGCGAAAGCTTAAGAAAGAATTTCACCATGGTTCTTCAGGACACGTGGCTGTTTTCGGGTACTGTCGCCGAAAATATAGCATACGGCAGAGAGGGCGCGGATATTGAGGACGTAAAACGCGCTGCAACGGCGGCAGGAATAAACGACTTTATCGAGAGCCTTGAAAACGGCTATGATACGCGGCTCGATGATGACGGCGTAAGCGTGTCAAAAGGTCAGAAACAGCTAATAACCATAGCGCGCGCCATGCTTAACGACTCGAATATGCTTATACTTGACGAAGCGACGTCAAATGTCGATTCTCAGACCGAAATACGTATTTCCGAGGCAATGACTTCACTTATGCGCGGAAAAACCTGCTTTATAATCGCGCACAGACTGTCTACGGTAAAGAATGCGGACTGCATACTTGTGATAGACGGCGGAAAGATAGTGGAAAGAGGAACGCATGACGAATTGCTTGCGAAAAACGGATTTTACAGCGCGATTTATAATTCGCAGTTTGAATAAAGGAATTGTTTATGTATATTGAAGATGATGACGGAGTTTACTCCGAAGATTTGCTGTTTGAGGAAACTCAGATACTTGTGCCGGATACTCAAAAGCTTGCAAGCTGCTGTTTTACGGGACACAGAAAACTGCCAAAGGGCGGCAAAAGAACACTTTTAGCTCCGCTTAAAAGTACGGTGAGCTATCTTGTCAGCGCCAGAGGAGTAAATACGTTCCGTGCCGGCGGAGCGCTTGGCTTTGATACCTTTGCCGCAACAGTGATTATTGATATGAAACGCGAAAATCCCGACCTCCGCCTTGTTCTCGATCTGCCGTTTGAATCTCAGGCTCAGAACTGGAGCGATAATGATAAGCGTATATATGAGTTTGTAAAGCAAAACGCTGATGAAATTAATTACTATTTCGACGGTGTTCCGCCTAAGTCTAAATATTCCGAATGTATGTTTAAACGTAACCGCGCTCTCGTCGATAACTCCGCTTATTGTGTCTGCTATCTCTCCTCCGATCGCGGCGGTACCGCTTATACTGTCGATTACGCTAAACGACACGGCTGTGAAGTCTTTAACCTTTACGAGAGTTAAGGGGTACGAGGAGAACGCAGGAATACGCGCTTTCTTTTTAAAAAGAAAGCTGCAAA
>ERZ835980.162-NODE-162-length-91879-cov-11.216654_pt1 | contig 91879 bp, 101 predicted proteins | sample MGYA00519943_ERZ835980 | MGnify/ENA primary metagenome ERZ835980 (study PRJEB31850, sample SAMEA3708791) | human gut metagenome | biome: human gut; feature: human-associated habitat; material: faeces | place: China | collected 2014 ... | reverse complement strand
TTGTCTATTTATATAAAAGACACAATTCTACTTAAAGTATTTACAATAGTAGGAGCCATAGGAAATAAAACACAAACTATTGAAAGCTTTATAAATTAATAGTTTGAGCTATTAAGAAATTTATTATAATCATAAAAAAAACATATATTGTGTAAAAAATACAAAATATAAGCTATTGTTTGAGATAGGCAAATAGTAACATATACTACATATTTAAGAGGGATTAGTTCCCTCATTTTTTTATGGTTATGAAAGGAAAAATTATGTGTAATTTTATATTAGGATTTATAATAGGAGGCAATATAGCTATTGCTCTATATGCAATAATATTAACAGGAAAAGAGGTAGATAAAGATGATAATTAGCTTATTAGCAAATAATAACTTTATAGTAGTTAATAAAACAATTATGAAAGCTTGGGGCTTATATGAAGCTATTCTAATTGGTGAACTATCATCAGAATATTTGTATTGGGAAAGTCAAAATACTCTAGAAAATAATTATTTCTATTCAACAAGAGAGAATATAGAGGTGCAAACAATGCTATCTGCATACCAACAAAGAATTGCTATGAATAATTTAATAAAACAAAATATTATAGAAGTAAAGGTAAAAGGTATTCCACATAGAAGTTGGTATACAATAAATGAAGCAGAATTATATAAAAAAATAGCTGAAAAGCCTGAAAAATTCAATAGTAAAAAAATTGAACATCAAGAAGTTAAAAATTTTAACATCAGAGAGTCAAAAAATTTAACATCTAATAGTGAAAAAATTGAACATCATATTGTAAAAAAATTTAACATAAATAATAATAAGAATATAGATAGATTATTTTATTATTTAATGGGAGTAAAAAATGAATTCCCCTCTGAATTTACATATGATAATATTGATCAGGCAATAATATTGCTAGATAAATATGAAATGTTATACAGTAAAGATATGGTTGATAATATGTCTGAAGAGAATGTTGACAAAATAAAGGACATTACTTATGCTATATGTCAAATAGCAAAGGATAATTTACAACATTTAACACATAAAGTTAGTAGGGATAAAATTATAGTTATTTATAATGATTGTAAAGCTAAGCAGAAAGAATATGATGGAACAGTTGATGAAATTGAAGATTTTAATAGCTATTATTACAAAAGTATAGTAAATGAATTGACTAAGGGAAATACTCCTTATTTTTTTGTGCAAAAAAATGGCAAAATAGAAGATGATTTAGAATTATAAAAAAATATAGGAGGACAGAAGATGAGAGTAGATATTTATAATACAAATAAAAAATACAATATAATATATGCAGATCCACCTTGGAAATATTGGTCAGGCGGAAACAAAGGAGCAGAAAAACATTATAAATGTATGGAAAAACAAGAAATTTATAATATGAAGGATACAATTCAGAAAATATCTAATGATAATTGTATTCTTTTTTTGTGGGTTACTTTTCCTTGTTTGATAGAAGGAATACAGACTATAAAAGAGTGGGGATTTAAGTATAAAACTTGTGGCTTTACTTGGGTCAAACGAAATAAAGTAAGTGATACTTGGTTCTTTGGATTAGGAGCTTGGACTAGAGCTAATAGTGAAATATGTTTAATTGCTACAAAAGGAAAAGTAAGTAGAGTTTCTAGAAGTGTATCACAAATAATTGATACACATATAGAAGAGCATAGTAAGAAACCTGCAATAGTACGAAATAAAATTGTTGAATTGGTTGGAGATTTGCCAAGAATTGAACTTTTTGCAAGACAATACTCAGAAGGTTGGGATTGTGGGGGAAATGAAGTATAAATTTAGATAAAATAATGGAGAGGAGCAATATAAGTATGTGTGATATAAATGAAACAGAAAGTCTTATAAGAATTGAAAAGAAAATAGATAGGCTTATCGGTTATGCTATACAGTTACAAGAAAAAAATGAATTTAAATATAGCAAGTCTAAAGAGCGAAAGGCGATACAGATGGAAAATAGGAAGGCGATAAATAAAATATTATGCACATTACCAGATCTTGAAAAATTTTCAGAGCTTAAAGAAATTTCAGAAAATGAAGTTGAATATTTAACAAATAATTATATTGAAAATCTTATGGGAGCTAAAAATACTAGTAAAATGGCTGAATATTCATTGTGTAAGTCAGATATAAAGTAAAAAATTAAAACCAAAATTTTTGTTGATAGAATAAAAAGCATTTTAGATTCTTATCTAAGCAAAAAAAATGATGGAAAAATAAATTCTTATAAGAAAAATGAAGAGTATAATTTGGAATCTTTAAATATTAAAAAAGCAATACTTAGAAGAGTATATGGCTATGGATTGCTTGAAGGAGAAACAAAAGTAAAATCGAGAGAAGAATTTGCGGAAATTATAAGTTATAGCCCACGTTCAATTTATATCTATCAAAATGAATTATTAGATGACTTAGCACCATCTTTTTTTGGAGTAGATGGTTTAATACTATAATTTCGTATAAGGGTATTAATAATACCGCAGGGAAGTAGTTCATACAGAACTACCTGAAACACACAAATGGCAAGCTATTTGGAATATTACATAGATAAATAAGTATTATAAATGTAATAAAATTTTCCATAGGGGAATTTATTTATATATATTAAAAATATAAAATGAAAGGATTTGAGGAATATGGATAAAATATTAATAATTGCAGAAAAACCAAGTTTAGCTAAAACAATAATAAAAGCAGTAGGGGGTAAAGGTCAATTTAAGGATTACTACGAAGATAATAAGTATGTAATAACATCACAATTTGGTCATTTATTGGAACTTAAATCAATTGGAGATTACCAAAACAATTCTGAGAGAGATAAAAAATGGACTACAGATGATTTACCATATATTCCAAAAAAATTTGAATATAAAGTAAAAAATGATGATGGAATAAAACAAAGATATAAGTTAATAAAAGAACTTATCAGTAGAAATGATATAATAGAAATTGTTAATGCAGGAGACCCTGATAGAGAAGGAGAAACTTTAGTAAATATAGTTATTTATAAAATTTATAAAATTTTTGACGAATTGAAAATGAGAAAAAAGGTAACTCGTATATGGCTTGATCCGTTGACAGAAGAAAAAATAAAACTGGAGCTTAACAATAGAAAGCCAATTGAAAATACAAATAATTTATTTATAGAGGGCAAAACAAGAGCTTATTTAGATTGGATTTATGGAATTAATCTTACAGAATATAATACTGTAAAGGTTGGAAAATTAATGAATACGGGTAGAGTAATTATTCCTTTGGTTGGATGGGTTTATGATAGAGATTTACAAATAAAAAAATTTGTACCTGAAAAGTATTATCCAATAAATGTTATTGCCTATAAAAATGGAAAAGAAATGAAACTTGATTTTAAAGAGTTAAAATTTAATGATAAAAGTGAGGCAGAAAATGTTTTAAATGAATTAGAGGGCAAAGAAATAGACGTTTTGAACATAGAAGCAAAGGAACAATTAAAACAGCCTAAAAAACTATTTTCATTATCTACATTGCAAACATATATGTTTCAAAAATATAAAATGCCAATATCTAAAACACTAAAGCTTGTTCAAAAATTATATGAAAAAGGTTATGTTACATATCCACGAACAGACACAGAATACTTATCTGAAGATGAAAAAGACAAAATAAAAAAGCTATTATTAGATATAAATAATTTAGATTTAGAATTTAAAGACTCAAAGGCAATATTTAATTCTAGCAAAGTTGAATCGCATACAGCTATAATAATAACAAATAAATTTCCTAATGAGGCTCTTCTTAAAGTTGATGAAAAAAATGTTTATTTAGCAATTAAAAATCGCTTTTATTCCAATTTTGTAAAAGAAAAGTGTATTTTAAATAAAACAATTATTACTTTTAAATTTGGAGAATACTATACGAAAATCACAGGAACGGCAGTACAAAGCAAAGGATATTTGAAGTATGAAAATGATATAGGAGAAACAGAAATACCTATTTTTATTGCTGGGGAGAATTTAAGACCAAGACTATCTATTGGAGAAAAAGAAACAGAGCCACCATCACATTTAACAGAAGCAGATTTAATAAAGTTATGTAAAAATCCATTTAAGGATATAATAAATTCTGAAGATGAAGAAACATATGTAAATGATGAAGATGAATACAAAAAAATATCAGAAGGCTCTATGATTGGAACAGAGGCTACAAGAGCAATAATGATTGAGAAGATTAAAAGTGTTGGATATGTAAAAGTTGAGAAAAATAGGCTTTTGATAACTGATTATGGCATAAAATTCATAAATACTTTAGAAGCTCTTAATGAAAATTTATGGAAAGAAGTTACTTATTTCTTCTTTTTTTTTGTGACAAGAGATACAAAATAAAGTTAAAAATAAATCTTGACATTAAAATAATATGCAAATATAATATAAGCAAATATATAAAGACATTTTAGTGATAATAATTTTGGTAAGTAGAATAAAAGGTTAGATTTAGTTCTTGTTTAATATTTAAAATAAATATATTGATAGTATACATTTTCTATGTAGTAATAATGGTTTAAGGAGGTGAAATAAGCTGATAATAATTGAAGGAATAGATGGCGTAGGTAAGACATCTTTATCTGAAAATATGCAAAAAGATAACTTTGAAAGATATCATCTTGGATATGATGAGAAAAGCGAACAAGGATATTTAAATATTTTAAAGTTAAATACAGAAAAATTAGTTTTAGATAGAAGTTTTATAAGTGAACTGGTATATGGTCCAGTATTAAGAAATTCATGCAAAATAAATAAACAGCAAACTCAGAATATAATTAATCAATATGTGAATGCAAAAACTAGAATAGTGTATCTAAAGTCTTCAAAGGAAACTCTTTTGGAAAGGCGAAAATTCGATCTTGAGGACACTGAAATGCTTCAAAAATATTTTGAAATATTAAATGAGCGATACAATAAAGTTATGAATTTTTTAAGAAGATATTTTCCAGTATTAGAAATTGATACATCTATTAATAATCAAGAAGAAGTTTATGAGTTAGTATCTAAATTTGTAGAAGCACCTGAAAGATAGGAGGTTATAGTATGGCAGAGCGATATAAAAGTGTACTTGTTGTAGATTTAATGTTAACAAGAGATAATGAAAATAGTGGAAGTAAAGAAGTGTTATTATCATTAAGAAAGAATACAGGATTTAATGATGGTGAATATGAATTACCAGGGGGGCATGTAGAAGAAAATGAAGATTTAATCCAAGCAATGATAAGAGAAACAAAAGAAGAAATTAACATTGATATAAAAAGAGAAGATTTAAAAATTATACATATATTACATCATTACACAGAGGGAAGATTAAACTTTATTTTGCATACCAATACATATACAGGGCAATTAAAAATAAATGAGCCACACAAATGTGAAAGGTTGGAATGGTTTGATATAAATAAATTGCCAAATAATATAACTAATAAAGTGAAAAATTCTTTGGAGGAAATTAAAAATAACATTTTCTATGATAATATATTTTTTTCTGAACTAAAAGGTATATAACTGTAATTAAAGAAAAAACAAAAGAGAAGATATGAAGGTTAAGTTGTGTCATATTTTCTTTTTTATTTTATATGAGGAGGCAAAAAATGAAATTAGCAATAAATGGAGGAAATCCGGCTATTAGTGAAATAATAGATGATTGGAAAGATATACAAAAAGATGATATAAATTGTGTATCAAAATATTTAGAAGAAAATGAGTTATCTGTAATTAATGGAGGAATTTTAAATGAATTTGAGGAAAAATTTGCCAAATTTATTGGTACAAAATATGCAGTAGCATATTGTAATGGTACAGCAGCATTACATGCAGCTTCATATGCTTGTGGAGCAAATAAAGAATCAACTTTTATATTATCAGAATATAGTTATCATGGTACTGTGAATTCAGTATTAGAGAATTCATCAAAAGTAGTACTATGTGACTATGATAAGAAAACATTAAATATTGATTTAGATAGTGCTGAAAGACTTATTGATAAAAATACAAAAGGAATAATAATAACCCATTGTTGGGGAAATCCAGTTGATATGGATAAGATTGAGAAATTGAGAAGTAAATATAATTTAAAAATTATATCTGATGCTTCACATGCTCATGGTGCAATGTGGAATGGAAAAAATATAGGTTCATTAGAATGTGAAGATATTGCATGTTTTTCATTAGGAAAAAATAAGTTAATATCAGCTGGCGAATTAGGAATCGCAGTTACAAATGATCCTAATTTGTATGATAAACTATTGTTTTTTGGTCATCCAAATAGAGTACCAGAGGCGTTAATTACAAAAAAATATATAGATTATGCTAATGGTATTGGAAACAAATATAGACCACATCCATTAAGTATGGTACTAGCCATACAGCAATTAAATAGATATTCAAAAAAGAAAGAATTAAATATAAAAACGAATAAGTTTCTAGTTAATGAAATAAATAAAATTCCAGGATTTAAACCTATAGAGTCTTATAGCAAATCAGATAGAGTATTTTGGAAATTATTAATAAGAGCAAATAATGAATATTGGGAAGGTATTAAATTTGATAAAATAGTTGAAGCATTGAAAGCAGAGGGAATTAAGCTAGAGCAATTTCATAATTATAATATAAGTGCTCATGAGCATATATGGAAACATGAAAGATATATGAATTTACTAGAAAACAAATCTGTAATAAGTACACCTGAAGACATTTTAGTAATGCCAGGATATATTGATGTAAATAAAAAGCAATTAGAAGAAATTGTAGAGGCATTTAAAAAAATATCAGAATATAAGGAGGAGTTAAGATAATGATATCAGTAATAGTACCATGTAAAAATAGAATAGAAAAATTGGAAAAATGTATTAATAGCATTATAAAATCAATAGATACTGCAAATCAGAAAATAAAAATAGAAAGTGAAATTATTGTAGTAAATGATCATTCAGACTCTTATTGCACAAAACTTTGATTTTGTGCAATGTTTCATATTCCTTTTTTTACACTTTTCCATATCTATTTCTACCTCTCTTCTATTGTTTATTTATGTGTGCAACAAAAAAAGAGAGATTGATTAAATTCAATACTCCGTAATTTTTTTATTATTTACTTATTTTAATGTTGTTAAAGTAATTTGATTTACTTATTGTAATTTTTTACTTAAAGTCTTTCTTTGCCAACTTTTCTTGTTACATTTTGGACATTTCATATATCGTGTAGTTCCAGAGTGCATTGCAAAATATACTTGGCTATATTTTGGTACATATTTATGATGACATTTTTGAGTTTCTATTTTTAATGCAAATGAAACACCTATTATTAAAAGAACAAATGCTAATATAAACAACACTATTTTAGCAATATTATTCTCCACTAAAAATGATGTAACAAAAATTAGTATTAAGAAAGATATTGTCGAACTACTATGTATTACCTATCACAACCGTTGTTCTGCTGCTAATTCCTATATATGACTTATTATTTCTTTTTTGTTCATATTGACAAAGGCATTTCTATTCTCCATAATTTCCTTAGCAAGTTCAGCACAAACACTATGGGCTAATTCAAATTCTTTCTTCGTTATTATTCCTTTTTCCAAAGCATCTAATAATTCATCTTCATCTAAAACCTTGATATTATTATTTGTATCAGCACCATACACAATGTCTAAAAACAAATCATCATAATATGGTCTTCCATTTTCTAGTCCATTTCCTAAACTAATGTCGAAATAATAGCTTATTGTTTTTAATTCATTATCTATAAAAGCTCTTGCATTGTATAACCTATTCAATGGTGTGTATTCTACTATGTAATATCCATTATCTATTAATGTAACATTTCTTATAAATGGCTCATCTACTTCCTGAATTTTTTTTATCACAATATAAGTATCTTGTCCTTTTAATTTTTTTGTTGTTACATCATATTTCGAAACCCCCCTCAAATATGTTTCATCAGTATATTTCTTTCTCATCTATATTTTCCCTTTCAAAATTTTTATTATATCAGTAAAGATGTAACATGTATTGGTATTACATTATTTCCTAATATTTTTAATGATTCGCTTAAAATTCTATTATCATCATCTATTAAAACTGCAACTTCATTATTCGAAATACTATTCTTTATATATTCACTTTTTACTTTATGTATATTTTCATTAGTATATTCCCCATTTTCCTTAACTATAAATTTCCTATTTTCCTTTTTTATATTTGGCATATATATATCTAGCCATTCATTTTTTTCTTTTACCATTAATTATTTTTATTGTTTAAAACTTCTCTATTATAACACCTTTTACTAATTATGTCAATTTCATTATACTTTAGAACTCCATCTAAGAGACAAATTACTATTTTTTATTGTCTGCCATTTTTTATTCCTACATAATATACAAGATATATTTTAGAATTTTGCTTTTAATTGGTCGTATTGCTTTGATTTTGTGCAATGTTCTATATTCCTTTTTTTGCACTCTTTCTCCTGGTAATAGCCAGAAGTTAAAATTTGAAAGTCTATGTATTAGAACTTTTTTTCTGTCAGGACTTTCTAATATTCCTCCTACTCTAAAATTAAATTTCTTTTCTTTTTGTTCGTAAGAAATCATTTTATTTTTCCCTTTTCCTTATATAAAATTATCTTTCTTCTAATATCATTTGTCTATGTGGTACATTTTCTAAAAGACTTTCACTTATTTTATCTAAATTAGCATATAAACTTCTACATAAGTTAGTTCTAAACAAGGCAAATTTTAATAAATCTTTTTGGCTACAATCTTTATTATACTCCCTATATCCAAATGTGCTTCCTATTAGTTGCATTAAGTAAATATGTGGGGCAAATTTCAAATCATATTCATTTAATTCTACATATTTAGAGACTTCTTTAAAATATTGAATAAGATTATCTGTATCTATTTTTCCATCTTCTGCATTTTTATCTACATAACTATACGATCTGACTATTTCCCATACTATTGGCATCTTCTTTGCTGTTTCAAAATCTATTACTGTAGCTAATTTACCTTCATTATAAATTAACTGCTGAATGCTATAATCTCCATGTGTATTCATTATACTTAATCTTCTAATTATTCCAAAATCAAATTGGTCAATTAGAGCATTCGCTATTAATATTTTATCATTAAAATCTGCAATAAATTGTTCTTTATATTTATTATCTCCTTTAATGTTCTTTTTTTCTTCTTCTAATTTTTGAACTCCTATTTGTACACTCTTTTTAGAAAACCATTTATCTATAATGCCTTCTTCTTCTAATCCTTCATATCCTATTAATTCTCTTATTAATTTTCCTAAAATAGTTGCTGATTCCATCATTTGCTCATAATTTCCTGTATTGTTTTCAACAGTATATCCCTCTATGAATTGTTGTAAAATCACTACTTTTCCATTAAAAATAAAATAATATCTTCCATCATTTAACTGAATATACTGTGGTACTTGAAGTTTTCCGTTTTGTAAATATTTAATTAATCGAATTTCTTTTTCTACTAAAGATACAGGTTTATTTGAATTAAACTCTTTTAATATATACCTTTTACCATTTACATTAATTTCAAATAAATTTGAAGAACCTCTGTTCAACTTAGTTATTTCTATATTTCCTTCTATATTATATTGAGTTCTTAATAAAGTAATTATATCATTTTTTGTTAACACTGATTTCCCTACAGACATTTACAATATACTCCTTATTATAATTCTAAACATTTTTTATAATCTTCTTTATCAAAATCTATCGTTGGAATAATTTCTTCGTTATCAATCATTTTTTCAAATTCATCTATAGTAATCCATTTAGAATCAACTACTTCTCCATCTGTATAACTTAAATCCTTTATTTCTAAATCTTTTCTAAATAACCATATATCTTTAAAATCTTTTGCATTATCATCCCTTAAAGTTTTGTAAAAAACAGCATCTGACTCATTAAATATAACTCCTAGTTCTTCTCTTATTTCTCTTAACATTGATTGTAAGCTGTTTTCACCTTTTATGCAAGAACCAGCCGTACTTTCCCACAAATTCTATTAATTCATTCTCATTCATGCTACTTACCTCCATTTTGAATCGTTCAATCGTTCAAAATATCGTTCAATCGTTCGACTATAGTATAACACTTTTATTATATATTATACAAGATATATTTTAAAATTTTAAACTTTAGTATCCCTATAACCAACTCTTAATTACTTCTTCAGAAACATTCATATTTCCTAATCCAATTCCAAGTTTTATATTTGGTTTTCTTTCTCCATGACAATCTGTTCCTGCTGACATATACAAATTATGTTCTTTACAGAATTTTTCTAAAGTAGTTATTTGTTCTTGACTAAATCCAGAATAATATACCTCTACACCATCTAGAATTCCTTCTTGTACTAATTTTTCCAAATATTTAATATGGTCATTCAATGAATATAGATATAAGTGTGCTATAAAAACTTTACCTCCGTGCTTTTCTTATTTGTTTTGAAACTTCTAGTGCATTTGGATATTGTTTAGAAAAATCTCTATACAATACAAAATTTGGATTACATGTACAACTTCTAAAAAAGCCTTCTCGTATATTCCATTCATCATCGGTAAAATTTTTTTATTTTCAATGTATTTAGTAATATCATTATAAATAATTTTGGTTGGATATTTTAAAGACTCATCATATTCTAAATCTTTTGTTGTTTTTATATTATTTTTTTTGCATAATTGTAACAGTTCATCAAATTCTTTTTTGTATCCTTCTATTTCATCCATAGTATTATAAGTTTTATTTATCCACTCTTGTAATAATTCAGGATTAAAATCATAACCTAGTAGTTCAATCTTTATATTGTCAAAAAATGCATTGAATTCTCCTCCAACAATAATCCTTCCAGAAAAATAGCTTTTAGTGTCAATCTCTTTTAATTTTATGTGTGGCATAGCAGTATCATGATCAGTAATTGCTAAAGTTGATATTCCTGCTTTTTCTGCATTTGATAGCATTTCTTCAATGGTCCATGTACCGTCAGAAAATATTGTATGTGTATGTAAGTCAATCATATTATGGCACTCCTTTTTTTATAAATTTTATTATATCCCCTAGAATAATCTAAGGGATATAATAACTTTCCTCTTCTATAATACTTGTATATCTATTATTTCATTTATTGAAATTGATAATCCATCTATCATAATTAATTTATTTTTATACTCATCAATTTTTTTAATACTATTTTTTATAGTTTCATATTTTCCTCCTTCTTTTCGTTCATCAGGAACAAAATATGTTATTTCTATTTGGGGTTGTTCTTTTATCTTAGATTGTATTAATTGTATTTTAAAATTTAATTCTAATTTTTGTTCTTCATCTATTTCAATTTTTCTATTGGTCAATCTAGCTGTTTCCTTTACTTGTCCGTCATAACCTGTTAAAGCAGCGAATGGTGCAAATTGTGCCGACCTTTGTTCTAAACTCATTTTGGGTCTTTTAGAAACTGGTCGTGACAAATTTATAATATCATTATAATTATTTATCATCCCTTATGCCCCCCTACTTGAGAATTTCTATCTATTGTGGTTGCTCCTTCTTCAAAATTCATTCCTTTAAGAATTGCATTTTTACCATATTTTCTTTTAATACTTAGAATAGATTTTTGCAATTCATGTTCTCTCTTTTCTTTATCTTGTTTTCTTCTAACCTCAGAATAATCTGTGAATAAATCTATTTGCTCAAAAGTATTCTTTTTCTCAGCTTCTTTTTCATTTATCAAATTATTAGCTGAAATGTTTATTCTTCTTGTGTATAACCTTTTGTCTATTATTCTTTCATATAATTCAATTATGGCTTCTCCAATGATTTTGCTTGAGGATGTATAGTGGTCTAAATTTTGAGTTCCATGCGCATGTTTAGGTACATTTCTTCCATATTTATCAATAGTAATTTCACCTTTATAGCCAATTGATGAGTTTTTAAGATTATCAACGTCATACCCGATAGTCATAACTAATTGATTTGTTACTAGATTCTTGTCTACCAAATCTAAAGCAAGTAATTCTGTCATTTCTTTAACAATTAATTTAGTTCTTTTGTAATCATAAGGGCAATGCAATACTTGTCCAGTATTTATGCTACTGGTTGCTGGCTTATATGATTTAACGCTTTTAATAGTTGCTGGTTCATATCCCCATGCATGATCTATTAATAACTCTGCATTTACTCCAAATAGTTTAAAAAGCTTGTCTTCGTTGTTTATAGAGCATCTAGCAACATCTCCCATAGTATGCATATGATTATCTTCTAATTTTTTGGCTATTCCCTTGCCTACTCTCCAAAAATCTGTTAAAGGCATATGACTCCATAGTTTTTGTTTGTACAATTGCTCATCTAAACATGCTATTCTAACTCCAAATTTATTTGCTTTTGCATGTTTAGCCACAATATCCATAGCAATTTTGGCTAAATATAAATTAGTTCCAACACCACAAGTGGCAGTAATTCCTGTCTGACTATATATATCATGTATTACCATTGTTGCTAAATCACTTGGTTTTTTATTATATTTTTTCAAATAATTAGTTACATTTATAAATACCTCATCAATCGAATAAATAAACATGTCATCTGCAGAAAAATATTTTAAATATATTTTATAAATATCTGTACTATATTTCATATACTTATTCATCTGAGGTGGTGCTATAATATAATCAATCTCGTAATCTTTATGTTTTTTTAATTCATCATCATCATATGATTTTCCGTTAAATTTGCGCCCTTGTATTTGATATCTTCTTTCTGCATTAACTTCCTTAACTTTCTGAATTACCTCAAATAACCTTGCTCTGCCTGGTATGCCATAAGACTTTAAAGACGGGCTAACTGCAAGGCATATTGTTTTCTCTGTTCTGCTATTATCGGCTACAACTAAGTTGGTTTTTAGTGGATCTAATCCTCGTTCCATACATTCAACTGAAGCATAAAAGCTTTTCAAATCAATTGCTATATAGTATTCGCGCATTGTTCTATCTCCTATTCCCCAATTCCATAATATTCTTTCATTTTTATCCAATATTTCAATTATTTTTTAAAAAAATAACTTGTCCTTTTTAAAAATTCTTCATTGTTTTTAGTTGCTATCATTTGATCTATTAATTGTTCAGTAACATCTGCCATAGGCATAGTTGACAGCGCTTTTCTTAATGCAAATACTGTTTCTAATTCTTCTTTAGACAATAACAATTCTTCTCTTCTTGTTCCAGATTTATTAATATTAATAGCAGGGAATATTCTTTTTTCTGATAAAGCTCTATCTAAATGAACCTCCATATTTCCAGTACCCTTAAATTCTTCAAATATAACGTCATCCATTCTACTTCCTGTTTCTATTAATGAGGTTGCAAGAATTGTTAAACTTCCTCCATTTTCAATATTTCTAGCTGCTCCAAAGAATTTTTTTGGTTTGTGTAATGCACTTGGATCAAATCCACCCGATAAAGTTTTACCAGAAGATGGAACAACTAAATTATATGCTCTCGCCAATCTAGTAATACTATCCAACAATATTACAACGTCCTTTTTTTGTTCTGTAAGTCTTTTAGCTCTTTCCAATACCATTTCTGCGACCTTTACATGGTGTTCAGGAAGTTCGTCAAATGTGGAATATATTACGTCCCCTTTTATTGATCTCTTCATATCTGTAACTTCTTCAGGTCGTTCATCTATTAATAATACTATTAGTTCTATTTCTGGATTATTTACAGAAATACTGTTTGCTATTTTCTTTAATAATGTTGTTTTACCAACTTTTGGTGGTGCCACAATCATTCCTCTTTGTCCTTTTCCAATTGGACACATCAAATCTATTATCCTCATAGAATATTCATCAGGTGTCGTTTCAAGCCTTATTCTTTCATTAGGATATATAGGAATCAAATCATCAAATTTTACTCTTCTATATGCCTTTTCTGGTGCTTCTCCATTGACCTCTCCTACATATATAAGGGCTGGAAATTTTTCACCTTCTTTAGGCAATCGAGCAATACCCTTAATTTTATCCCCTTTATCTAATTTGAATCTTCTTATTTGAATTGGAGAAATATAAACATCTTTTGGAGTAGATAAATAGTTTTCTCCTCTTAAAAATCCGTAACCATCTGGCAATACTTCTAAAATTCCCTCAACAATTTCATCTTCTTCATTTGTAACTTTATATCCAGTGTTATTATCTACATTTTCTTCCTTTTTAGGTATTTCGGTAGACACTTCTTCTTCTGACTGCGATGTAGTTTCTCCTTGAATATTTGTTAAATATTCTATTAACTCTTCTTTTTTAAGTTTGGACACATTTTTTATGCCCTTTTCTTTTGCAAGTTGACGCAATTCAACCAACGTATAATTTTCTAGATTTTCCATAAAAAACTCCCCCTATATAATTTTTTAGTAATTCCTTCGAAGTGTGGGCGATTAAAGTCGACCCTACATTTTTCATAGATTACTTTACACTATCTATAATTTTCTTAAAAATATTTGGATTTTTATTTTATAAAGATTAAAAATAATAGAACCTAATTTTATTTTTTTAGGCAGAGATTAAACTCTGCCATTGCAAAACATTTATTTTATTTTCCGATATCTATGTATACTCTCTCATTAGGTAAATACATATCAAGTTTATCTCTAGCTATTTCTTCAATAAATTCTTTAGAAGTTACACTATTTTTTTTAGCAATTAAATTAGAATTTTTTAATTTAGCCTCTTCTATTTGCAAAGAGTATCTTTTAGCATCTGCATTATAGGTATTTAATATTTGCTGTTGATTTATAAAGGTATATATAATATATCCACATAATAATACTAAAAACAGCATTTTATATATTTTTTTCTTTTTCATATGTACTTTTCTCTCCGAATTCGATATTTTATATTTCTATAATTAGATTTTCTACATAAACTTATAAAATCCTTCTTTAAACATAATTATTTTAACATATTTCTTATTTAGTTTCAACTTTTTTTATACTTTTTTGTTGAAATTTTTTTATTGGTTTCTTTATATTTATTACTAAGAAATATATTGGATTAAGCAGTATTATTTTAAATATTTTACTTAAAAACTTAAATATGCAAGTAATTATCTTCTTTATAAAAGTTACAATTTTAACATTAAACTTTATAAAAGGCTTGCTTATTGTTAATAAATATATAATAATGCCTGAACAAAGTCCCATAAAAATGTACCCTCTTATTTCTCCATTATTAAATTTAAATATTACAAATAATAGGATTGCTCCAGTTATAATCCAAAAAACAAAATCTTCTATGCAAGTTATGAAATCAGATGTTTTAAAGCTCTTACGTGCAATTCTAAAAACATCAAATATTAAACCAATAATTATTCCAGTAATAGTAAATATTAAAAGGCTATATATTTGATTATATATACTTTGTGCCATAATATCAGTTCCTACTCTTATTTAAATATTTTATTCAGTAAGCCCGAGTTTTTCTTGTCTGAGCTTTTTTCAGTATAACCTAAGTTATATATTTCACCATTAATAACTACCTCTGTTGTATCTAAACTTAATTTATTTATTCTTAAATTTTCTCCCTTTACAGTTAAAAGCCCTAATTCCGTTTCTAAAATAACAATTTGGTCATCGAAGCTCAATACATCTAATACTCCTGAAATACTTAATTTTTCCCTATTTTCTAAAACAATATTCTGTACCACATTGTTCATGGTATTCATACTATTTTTTCTTTCATCCATTGTCATAATACTACCTCCAATTTTGTCTTTTTAGTAATTTCTTCGAAGTGCATGCGATTAAAATCGCCACTACATTTTTCATAGATTAATTTACACTCCCTTTGTCTTATAAATAATATATATTCAGTACTTGTCTATTTTAGAACGATTATTATTGAGTTTTGTTTTAAAATAAAGACTAAAAGAGAGACTTTATTTAGTCTCCCTTTTATATAATAAATTCTTTATGCAATTCCTTTATTAATATATCACTTTCTTTTTCCTTAGTTATTATAGATAACTTTGTTTCGTCTATTTGCACTGACAATATATTAATATTATGCTTTTTAAATATTTTCAATGTTTTTTCTAAAATTTCTTTATTGTTTTTAATTCCATATCCTATAAAAGAAATCCTTGAAACCTCCGTCATTGTCCATGTTAATGTATTCAATTCTGTTTTAAGCAAAAATTTTAATTTATTTAAGTTATTTAAATGTATTGTAAAACTAATGTCTAATTTATCTGTACTATTATTAATTATTGTGTTTAAAGTAATTCCATTTTCTATTAGAATTAAACTTATATCCTTTAAGTTTTGTAAAGGACCTACTAAGTTAACTAAAATCAAATTGTCATTTTTTACTATACTTTTAACATTACTCTCTTCTATTTTTTCATTTATGATTGTTCCTATATTTTCATTAAATGTTGACTTTGTTTCTATCAGCACATTATATTTTTCTGCGATTTCAACACATCTATTGTGAAGTACCTTTGCACCTTCGTCTGACAAATTAACCATTTCAATATAAGAAAGTTCTGGTATTTTTTTTGCATCAGATATTTTATTAGGATCTGCAGAATAAACACCGTCTACATCTGAAAAAATGTAACAATGATTAGCGTTTATGGCAGCTGCTATTGCTACTGCTGTTGTGTCTGAACCACCTCTTCCCAATGTTGATATGTCATTTCTTTCATTTATCCCTTGAAATCCAGCTATTATTACTATTCGATTATTTTCTAACTCCTCTTCTATTCTGGTAGTATTTATATTTGATATTCTAGCTTCTTGAATTTTATTATCTGTGTGTATGCCAGCCTGCCATCCTGTCAAAGAAATTGCATCATAACCTAATTCATTTAATAATATAGCTAACTTAGACATTGACATTTGTTCACCTGAACTTAAAAGGACATCCATTTCTCTTTCGTTAGGTATACTTGAAAGCTCATTTGCTTCTTTTATTAATTTATCTGTTGTTTTCCCTTGTGCTGAAACCACTACTACTATTCTATTTTTTCTTTTATAAAATTCAATAATTTTATTTGCTACAGTATTTAATTTATCATTGTCTGCTAATGAACTTCCTCCAAATTTTAATACTATTGTGTCCATATTCACCTGCACCTTTTAATAATATATATAAGCCTAAGCCGAATAGGCTCTATATTATATAATATTATTAAATAGGAATTTGGTTACTGCATTGTTATTTATTATTTCTTAAATATGCATTTATAAAGCCATTTAAGTCACCATCCATTACAGCTTGAACATTACCAACTTCGTAATTCGTTCTATGATCTTTTACTAAAGTGTATGGGCAAAACACATAAGAACGTATTTGACTTCCCCAAGCTATCTCCATCTGGTTACCCTTTAAATCTTCTATTTTTTCTTTATTTTCCTTTTCTTTCAAGTTTAATAATTTAGATTTTAGCATTTTCATTGCAGTTTCTTTATTTTGAATTTGGGATCTTTCAGTTTGGCATGCTACAACTATGTTTGTTGGAATATGAGTTATTCTTACAGCAGATGATGTTTTATTTATATGTTGCCCACCTGCTCCCGAGGCTCTATATGTGTCTATTCTTAAATCATCTGAATTAATTTCTATTTCTATGTCATCAGTAATTTCAGGTAGCACTTCCACAGAAGCAAAAGATGTGTGTCTTCTCCCTCCAGAATCAAATGGTGATATTCTAACTAATCTATGAACTCCCATTTCTCCTTTTAAATAGCCATAAGCATATTCACCTGAGACTAAAAATGTTACACTTTTTATGCCAGCTTCATCTCCTTCCAGAAAGTCCAACTCTTTAACTTCGTATCCATTATCTTGAGCCCATCTAGTATACATTCTGTATAACATTTGTGTCCAGTCTTGTGACTCTGTACCACCTGCGCCAGGATGAAGTGTAATAATAGCATTATTGGTGTCATACTTTCCAGAAAGTAATGTATTTATCTCCAAACTTGTAATTTCACCTTCAATTTTTGCTGTATTTTTTATTAATTCTCTAGCAAGTTCATCATCTGATTCTAGTTTTAATAAGTCACTTAAGTCTTTCAAATTGTCAAATTCTGATTTTAAATTATTATATTTTTCTATCTTTGACTTTATGTTAGACATTTCTCTTAAAACACTTGAATTGTTTTTATTATCTGTCCAGAAAGACTCTTCTAGAGTCTTTTTTTCCAAAAAAATTAATCGTTGTTTTAACATATCAATGTCAAAGTGAATCACCTAATTGTTCTAATCTTTTGTCTAATGTATCTATTAATTTATAATTTTCATCTAAATCTATCATCAAATCACATCCTTTTTTAAATCACTTTCCGTTATAATAGTCATAATCTCCTCTTGAAAGAGCCGAATAAGGTATAAACGAACCTCTCTTATTTTCCTCTTCTTCTCTTTGAAATTCTCGTATTATTCTTTGATCTCCATTTATCTATATCTATTTTCATCTTATTCCCCTTCATATTTTAATACATTATCCACCATAGTAAGGATACTCATTTTCTTCTGGATTAAAAGTAAATAATTCTTTATCCAAATTATCTTTGTTGATAATACTCAATGTTTTACAAATGCTGTCCGCTATATAAGTTTGATCATTATAGTCAAATGTTAAACATCTAGTGTATCTCTTTTCTCCATCTTCATTGATTTTTTTCCAAACCTTTTCTGTTTCAATCTTTTTTGCTTCTATTATCAATTTCATGTATTCATAAAATCCCTGCGTATCAACATTATATTTATTTAAAATTAATATAATTTCATTTAAGTAAGTAATAAAATTTTTTTTATCTGATTCACTTGATAATGCTTCAATCTCTGCCAATTCACTTTTTCTGCCAACATTAAATTTGTTAATAGCATCTTTAAATTTTCCAGAATTGTCTCTCAATATTCTTATTCCCTTTATTGTTAATCCTAATTTTAGTCTAGTAAGATCTTTTATACTATTAAAGTCGTCTAAATCTAGAATCACACTGTACTCTGGCCCGGTTAATCCTACAACGTAATGCAAGTTTTCTTTATCTCCTAACATAAAAACATCTAAATTATTATTATCATCTAAAAGTTCTTTTATTGCTTTTGCATAAACTCTTGCAAATTCATAGCATACTCTTCTATTATGATTCTGTCTATTGTCTTCCCATTCATTACCCACTATTCTTCCATACCAATCTACAGCTATATATTTTATATTATTAGGATCTGACAAATCCTTTCTGAAAAAAAATAACACATTATCATCATAAACATAATTTAAGCAAATGTATTCATATAATTTTAAGATTTTTTCTTCTAGTGTGCTAGACTTTTTATTTAGCAGTTCATTCACTTTTTTTTCTATTGGTTGCTCAACTGTCCATTTAACGCTGTCATACTCAACCCAGTCTTCATCTAAATCTTCCTTAGATTCAATAATAATTTTATAGTTGTCATCTAAGCTTTCTTTTACTTCTTCATAAAATCTTCTTATATTTTCATTGTTCATATTTGCTCTTCCTTTCATATTTATTTTTAAATATATCATCATAACCGATTCGTAGCATACCTAATAATATTATTATTATCATCCTCTTTTATTTTTCCCTTGTTAAGTAGTTCATAGAATATTTTTTGAGATACTAATTTTTTATATGTATTTTCTAATTGTTCCTTCTTTACTCCAACTGCACTTAAAATCTCATAAGCTCTTTGTGGGCTTACCCTAAAAAAAAGAGCTTCATCCTTTAAATATTCTTTTATCTTTAAATTAATACTACAATCAACTTTTTTACTTTTTAAAACGTTTATTGTAGCCTCATTCATTATGGTGATAACGCTAAATTCATTCATTCGCTTGTTCTCCTTTGAATTCTACTTTTGACACTATTTTACAATATTTTCTTCCTTATATCAATACTTCCTTATAAAAAAGAGTATTTGCTTTTTTATATTTTTACTGTATAATATCATTAGTTTATATACTGGAGTGTGAAATAATATGATAGATAGAGAACAAAATCCAGAATTTATTAATTCGTTTTTGGATTATTCAATAACAATATTAAATAAATCTCCTAACTCTATAAAGGAATACAATTATGACTTAGCTATGTTTTTTAAATATATGAAAATACACTTTCATCTAACTAATGAAAGTGATTTTACCCAAATTGATATTAAGGATTTCCCATTAGAAAAAGTAAAGGACATTAAACTAGATGATATTCATTCTTTTATTGCATACCTAGCTACAAATTTAAAATCTAAAGCAGCTACACGTGCAAGAAAAATATCTACCATACGAATATTTTTTAATTATTTGACCAACAAAGCTCATATACTAGAAATAAATCCTGCTCAGACACTGGAAACCCCAAAGCAAGATAAGCGCATACCTAAGTATCTTTCTCTTGATGATAGTAAAAAGCTTTTAAATATAACTGCTTCAGAAGAAAATCGCAATAAAGAAAGAGATTATGCTATTATAACTTTATTTTTAAATTGTGGCATGCGTTTGTCAGAGTTAGTTGGAATAAATATTAAAGATATAGATTTTAATGAATGTAAACTTAATGTTATTGGAAAAGGAAACAAAGAACGAACTATATATTTGAATAAAGCCTGTATAAACGCAATAGATGACTATTTAAATATAAGACCTAAGGAAAAAATACAATATAATTCTAAAGATGCTTTATTTTTAAGTGAGCGTAGAGAAAGGATTAGCAACAGAACTGTTCAATATATAGTAAAACAGGAACTGCTAAAAGCTGGGTTAGATATAAATAAATATTCTGTTCATAAATTAAGACATACAGCTGCTACTTTGATGTATAAATATGGAAATGTAGATATAAGAGCTTTGCAAGAATTGCTAGGACATGCTAGCATATCTACAACAGAAATATATACCCATGTAGATAACGAGCAAGTTCGAAATGCTGTGGAAAGCAATCCTTTAAGTAATTTTAATTAATATATCAAGGTGTTTGCATAATAGCAGACACCTTGATATTTGTTTAAATTAGTATAGGTTGAACCTGCTCTTTCTCAAGAGCTTTTTCTAATGTAGGAATTATATATTTAGGATCAAAAACTAACGAACGTGGTTTGGTTATTGGATTATCTTGTCTAAATGGGACAAAAAAATAATTATTTCTATTAAGTAATTTTCCTATATTTTCTGCACTTCCAGCTAATCCATCATTTGTAGAAATAGCTATTACTACAGGATTATTATTTCTTAAATGAGATTTTGTTGCCATTGTTCCTACATCATCTGTTATTCCGTTGGCCAACTTTCCAATTGTATTCCCAGTTGCTGGTGCAATTATTAGTATATCAGTTAATCCTTTTGGTCCAATTGGTTCTGCTCCTTGTATTGTGTGTATTATTTCTTTGTTTGTTATTTCTTCAATCTCTTTTATAAACTCTTGTGCGGTTCCAAATTTTGTGTCCATATTATATGCATTTCTAGACATTATTGGAATTACTATTCCTCCTTCTTCAACAATTTTCTTAATTTGAGGGATAGTATGTTTAAATGTACAAAAAGAACCTGTTAGTACAAATCCAATTCTTTTATCTTTAATTTTCAAAAAATCACCCCACTCTCTGATTTCAAATTACTATATAATATGAAATTATGTAAATAGAGTGAGGTGTTAATTAATTATTTTATATAATAAAATCAGTTATATTATTTTGTAACAAGTTCCTTTGTATCTCTCGCAATCATTAATTCTTCGTTTGTAGGTATAACAAATACTTTTACTTTAGAATCCGGTATAGAGATTTCTACTTCTTTTCCTCTACAGTTGTTAGCTTCTGTATTTATTTTGACTCCTAAGAATTCCAGATAAGCACAAATCTTTTCTCTTACATCTATTCCGTTTTCTCCAACTCCTCCTGCAAATGTTATTACATCAACGCCATTCATTTGAGCAGCAAATCTTCCTATATATCCTACAACTTGGTAGATAAAATTATCTATTGCAAGTTCTGCTCTTTTATTTCCATTTAGTATTTCTTTTTCTATATCTCTATCGTCGGCACTTATTCCAGACAATCCTAATTTTCCTGATTTTTTATTTAATATATTATCCATTTCTTTAGCTGATAATCCTTCTTTTTCCATTAGAAATGTTACTATTGATGGATCTATGTCTCCAGAACGTGACCCCATTGGTACACCTGCTAAAGGTGTTAATCCCATTGAAGTATCTACAGATTTTCCATTTTTTACTGCACAAAGGCTTGCTCCTTGTCCAAGGTGACAAGTAATTATTTTTAAATCTTCTATTGGTTTGTTTACTATTTCTGCGACTCTATTAGATACAAATCTATGAGAGGTTCCATGGAATCCATATTTACGAATTTTATATTTCTCATAATATTCATATGGTATTGCATACATATATGCTTTAGGATCTAGTGTTTGATGAAATGCTGTATCAAATACACCTACCATTGGAACATTTGGTAATGCTTTTTTACAAGCTTCTATTCCTGTTATTCCAGCAGGATTATGTAGTGGAGCTAAAGGAATGCACTCTTTGATAGCATTAATAACCTCATCTGTTATAACAACAGAACCACTAAATTTCTCTCCTCCATGAACAACTCTATGTCCAACTGCATTTATTTCTTTTAGATCAGAAATAACTCCATATTCTTTATCTAATAATTGTTCCAAAAGTAAATTCATTGCTTCTTCATGGTTTGCTATTTCTTTTTCTATTCTGTGTTTTTCTCCATTTACTGTATGTGTTAAAAAAGATCCTCCTAATCCTATTCTCTCTAAATATCCCTTTGCCATAACTTCTTCTGTTTCCATATCAATTAATTGATATTTTAATGATGAACTCCCACAATTTACTACTAAGATTTTCATTTTACATCCTTCTTTCTTATATATTTTTTTCTTGTGCTTGAACACAAGTAAATGCCACAACTCCAACTATATCCTCACTACTGCAACCTCTTGATAAATCATTTACTGGTTTTGCAATTCCTTGACACATTGGCCCATATGCTTCCGCTTTTGCTAATCTTTGTACTAACTTATATCCAATATTGCCAGCATTTAAATCTGGAAATACTAGTGTATTTGCAACTCCTGCCACATTGCTTTCTTTTGCTTTGCTTTTAGCAACTTCTGGAATTATTGCTGCATCTAATTGCAATTCTCCGTCACACATTAAATTCGGCATTTGTTCTTTTAACAATTTAGTTGCATCAATAACTTTTTGTGTATCTTCTGAATTTGCGCTTCCGTGTGTTGAATAAGAAAGCATCGCAACTTTTGCAGGTTTTCCTATTAGTTGTTCAAAACTCTTACTTGATGATTTCGCTATTTCGGCAAGTTCTTCTGCATTTGGTTTTTCAACTAATCCACAATCACTAAATACAAATATTCCATTTTCTCCATATGAACAATTTGGAACAATCATTACAAAAAATGAAGAAACTAATTTTGTATTTGGTGCTGTTTTTAATATTTGTAATGCAGGTCTTAATGTATCTGCTGTTGAATGATATGCTCCTGAAACCAAACCATCCGCATCTCCCTGTTTTACAATCATCATTCCTAAGTATGTTTCGTTTAATAACAATTCTTTCGCTTTCTCTATTGTCATACCCTTTGCTTTTCTTAATTCAAATAAAGCATTGGCATATTCATTATGTTTTTCAAAATTATGTGGATTTATTATTTTTGTTCCTCTAATATCTAAACCATTTTGATTGGCCACTTTTTCAATTTCTGTTTCATCACCTATTAAAATTATATTAGCAAATTTCTCTTTTACAATAGTATCTACTGCTTTTAAAACCCTAATATCATTGCTTTCTGGTAATACTATAGTTTTAATTTGCTCTTTCGCTCTTTGTTTAATGTCATTTATAAAGCTCATTTAACTCTTCCCTTCTGTATATAAACTAAACAATATTATATAAAGAAATTTCCAAAAGCACAAGTACTTTTGGAAATTTCTTTTCTACCGCATTAATACGGCTACGATTCATTAATGCTTGATACAACCTTAAAGTGCAAGTATACCTTGTAGTTTCCCTGTTCAATTTTAAGGTAATATTCGTGCATTGCCCAGGCTTCTAAGCCAAGAAGTGCACGTTCGTCCTCATTTTCTGTTGGGAAAGTTTTCATCTCTCGCCAACTAGCAAATTGAGTAAGAACACTTACCTTTACCTCCTCTTTCGAGAACATTTTCAAGGTAAGTGTGCAAGGCATATTAAGCTCTGGGCATTCGCTTTGGCTCTGGCTAAAGGTTTGAGCAATTGGAAGTGAAACGACACTTCCATGTTGATCTTCTACTTCTGCCTTTTTAAGCGGAAAATGTTGCACATACATGAGCAACCCCAGAGCTAAAAGGAGCACAATCAGAATAACTGGTGCCCACTTCTTGTTTTGTTTGTAGACAGTATACCGATCCACTAAAGTAATTTCCTTTCTTAGGTTTTTATTACCAAATAGTATACTAAATTATAATTCAGATGTCAATTGAAAAGTAGCTGGGACAAAACCTTTATCCCAGCTACCACACCTAGTTAACAAAAATTTTATCATATTTTACATAAAATGTCAGATTTGACACGTTTTTTTTTATTTTGTATAATAAATTATTAAAATATTTGAAAGGATGTTTATAAATGAAAGAAGAATTTATTGAATTATTAAAAAGTACTAATAGAGATGGCATTGATAAATTATTAGCCTGGATAGAAAAGTCTGACTTTTATAAAGCTCCTGCTAGCACCAGATTTCATGGGAGTTATGAAGGTGGACTTTTAGAGCACAGTTTAAATGTTTATAAAGTGTTAAAGCAAAAACTAAAACAATTTCCCTATGCAGATTTATTAAATATTAAAGAAGATACAATTATAATTATTACTTTACTTCATGATTTATGCAAAGCAAATTATTATTGTGTAGAAATGAGAAACAAAAAAAATGAAGACGGTATATGGGTAAAGGAACCTTATTATTCTATCAATGATACTATTCCATATGGCCACGGAGAAAAGTCTGTTATGATGATTAGCACATTTATTAATCTAAGTATGGAAGAAATGTATGCAATAAGATGGCACATGGGTTTTAGTGAACCCAAAGAATTACATAATACCCTTAGTCTAGTATTGGAAAAATATCCATTAGTTATGGCATTACATGAAGCTGATTTAGAAGCCACCTATATATTGGAAAATAGAGGCCTAAAATGAAATTAACATATACCATACAACCTAATGACAATTTTTTTAATGTAAAAGAATTATTAAAATTAAAGTTTCAAATTTCAGATAGATTATTAGTCAAACTAAAAAAAAATAAAAAAATTTGGCTAAATAGTACCCCTACATTTGTAGATTCAAGGTTAAAGCCTTTTGATATTGTTGAAATTCTTATTGATTTTGAAGAAAAAAGTGAAAATATAATACCAACACAGATGGATTTAAATATCATATATGAAGATGAATATTATATAGTTATAAACAAGCCTTCTGGTATTGCTATACATCCTTCAATATTGCATTACACAGATAGTTTAGCAAATGGTGTAAAGTTTTACTTTGAGCAGAAAAATATTAAGAAAAAAATAAGACCTATTAATAGATTAGATAAAGATACTTCTGGAATTGTTATATTTGCCAAAAACGAGTACATTCAGGAATTTCTTGTTAAAGAAATGAAAAAAAACACTTTTTTCAAAGAATATATTGCTGTTTGTGAAGGAATGTTTGAAAGTAAAATCGGAACAATTAATTTACCTATTGGTAGAAAAGAAAATAGTATTATAGAAAGATGTGTGTGTTCAGATGGAGATATAGCCATAACACATTACAATGTATTAAAATCATTAAAAAATACTTCTGTAGTACATGTTACTTTGGAAACAGGTAGAACTCATCAAATACGTGTTCATTTATCTAATATTGGTCATCCAATATTAGGCGATACGTTATATGGCAATCATTCTTCAGTAATAAATAGACAAGCATTACATGCATATAAAGTTAAATTTATACATCCAATTACAGGTTTAAATGTAGAATATATAGCCACTATACCTTCTGATATTAAATCAATTATCAAATAAATACTAGGACATAAAATCCTAGTATTTAAATAATGGCAAATCTATAAGCCGGGTTCTGTCTAGAATAGTCATTTATCTAGTACATATATTGCTATATGCATCATGCCACCAAATTAAGAAGACGACGAGCAGTCTTAACCTTCTTGTCTCGGTGTTGCTCCAAATGGGGTTTACACTGGCCAAATATGTCACCATATTTGCGGTGAGCTCTTACCTCGCCTTTTCACACTTACCACTATAAGTGGCGTTTATTTTCTGTTGCACTTTCCTTAAGGTTACCCTCACTGGACGTTATCCAGCATTATTGCTCTATGGAGCCCGGACTTTCCTCGTACGCTACCTTTCGGTCTTGCTATACGCGACTATTCAATTTACCACTCTTTAATTATACTATAAATTGATGTATAAATCAACCTAAATGTCATATAATTCCTGCATTATCATTTTATAGTTAATAAAAAAAATGTCTTGATCTTTTAAATCTATCGCTTTTTTTTCTTCTTTTAATAAAACATATGCTTTATTTATATTTGATTGATTTGCTGGCTGTGCACATACATTGTTTATTACATTTCCAAAACTTTCGTCTGCCTTATTTATACTATTCAATGCCATATTCCAATTATTCTCTGTTACATATACATATGCTTGTATTATATTCTTTTTGGTATCAATTATGTTTATCTGAAGATTATCATTAGTATAACTCTTACTATAATCTCCTAATTTAATATACATCTCTGCTATATTTTGCATTGACGCTATTTTATTTTCTGCTTTTATGCTTTTGGTAGTGTCATTTAATGTGCTTGAAAATTCCAAAGTTTTAGTGTTCCCTTTTTCTAAAGAATTTAAATCTATAAATAAGGAATTCCACGTGCTATATATCTTTTCAATTTCATATTTCATATTATTCCAATCAATTTTCTGGTTGATATCACTTAAAAGTATGCTATTAGGCACCATTATTATACTTGAGTTTCCCTGATTACTGGCATTGCTATTATTATCATTCATATTATCAGATTCACTTTCATTAGAAGACTTTTCTACACTGTCATTATTTCGCTTTGTTTCTTGTGAGCTTTCTCCATTTGTAGAACCTTGTTTTTTATTTTCCTCAATTAATGTATTTGTTTGTGAACTTTGAGCCCCCTGTTTTTTTTCTATTTTATAATTTGAATATGAAATATTATTAAATCCATTTAACATAGAAATTAAATCTTTTTCTAAATAACTTATTTGATCTTGTATTTTACTTTTTAGTTTTTCATCATCATTTTTATTATTGCAACCGGTAAGAATAAATAAACATATAATTAATAAAAAAAATATTTTTTGCATATAATAAATATTAATATTATTTTTTTTCATAATTTTCCCCCTTGTACTGTGTACTTATTATTTCCAAAGAACTTACATTTATTCTAAATATACATACAAAAAATGGAGGTTAATTTGATGGAGAGTATTGTTAAATTATACAGTGATAAGCCTGGTGAAATTTCAAGTTTTTTAAATAAATTTTTTACTACATCTGAATTTAAAATAAGTGACGAATTATTGTGGGAAAATCATTATAAAAATCCTACTGAAATAGCAGATATAATTGGTACTTTTATAGAAAATAATGATAAATATAAAATAAATATGTGGATTAGTTTAGATAAAGATTTTTTTATAAATATAAATGACTATAATGCAGATAAAATAATAAGATACCTTTATGAAAGGTATCCTTGGTAAAATATTATTCACTTTTCTTTTCACGTGTCATTAGCCTTTTTACTGCTTCCTTTGGTTCTAAATTGTTATAAAGTATATCGTAAACTGTGTTTACAATTGGCATTTCTATATTATATTTTTTAGAAAGTTTATAAGTCACTTCAATATTATCAAAACTTTCTACTACCATTCCTATTTCTTCTCTTGTTTCTTCCACTGATAGGCCCTTACCAATACATCTTCCTGCTCTTCTATTTCTACTATGTTCACTTAGGCATGTAACTATTAAGTCTCCTAAACCAGATAATCCATAAAATGTATTATGGTTACCTCCCATAGCTACACCAAGTCTTGAAATTTCTGTTAAACCTCTTGTTATTAAAGCAGCAAATGTATTATCGCCAAGTTGTAATTCTGCTGCTATACCGGCACAGAATGCCATAATATTTTTTAACGCTCCACCAAGTTCAACACCTTTTACATCTGTTGAAGTATAAATTCTTAAATGTTCATCCATTAGGGCATCTTGTACATTATATAAAACATCTATATACTTTGATGCTATAACTATTGCTGTTGGTATACCTGTAGAAACTTCTTCTGCGTGGCTTGGTCCAGAAAAAACTCCTATTTTTACATTTGGCATCTCATCATTTGCCACTTCACTTAATGTGTATAATGTTGATGATTCAAAACCTTTAGAACAAATTATTACTGGCTGATTTGTAATATATTGCTTATATTTTTTCATTGTTTCTCTTGTATATTTAGATGGAGTTACATGAAAGATAATTTCGCTTTCCTTTATTGCTTCTTCCAAACTAGTTGTACATTTAATACTTTGTGGTATTGTAACATTTGGCAAATATTTAGTTCTTCGATTTTTGTTTATTTCTGCACATTCCTCATCAGAATGTGCCCACATAATAACTTTGTTACCAGTATTGGCTGCATGAATTCCAATAGCTACTCCCCAACTTCCACTACCTATAATACATATTTTTTTCATTAGCATTTTTCTCCTTTATTTTTTAAAGCTTATTTTATTTTCTGTTCCATTTAATAGCCTTTTTACATTTTCTCTATGATTAAATACTACAAGAACAGCTATTATAATGCTAAATACAAAATAACTTCCTTCTACTATATAATTGCTTTTTATAAATAAAACTAGTATAGGAAATAATATCGCAGCACTTATTGAACCTAGTGAAACCATTCTTGTTAGTGCTATTAATACTAGTCCAAAAACTAAACAAATAAGTCCTATTTGCCAATTTGTTGTTAGTAATACACCTACTGCCGTAGCCACTCCTTTGCCACCTTTAAATTTAAAAAATACTGGAAATGTATGTCCTATAATTACTAATATTCCTGCAAGTTGTACTAGTAATGGAGTGCTTGCACTTTTAGCAATTTTTCCAATTAGTAATGCTAGTAATATAGCAACAACTCCTTTTAATATATCACAAACTAATGTAATTGCAGCAGCAGCTTTCCCAACAGTTCTTAACATATTGGTAGTACCTGCATTTCCACTTCCCTTTTCTCTTACATCAAATCCTGCTACCCTTTTACTTATTATAACTGAAAAATTAATACTTCCTATTAAATATGCTATAATTGCTATTATTATATATGGCATCATAATAATTTCCTCCTTTTATAAATCTTTTTCATTTTTTTCTCTTACTATTATTCTTACTGGTGTTCCCACTAAACCAAATTCTTTTCTTAATTGATTTATTAGATATCTTTCATAAGAAAAGTGGAATAGTTCTTTGTCATTTACAAATACTACAAATGTTGGTGGCTTTGTTGAAGCTTGTGTCATATAAAATATTTTTAGCCTTTTTCCTTTATCTGTAGGTGGTTGCACTATTGAAATTGCTTCATTCAATACCTGATTTAGCACAGATGTCTGAACTCTCAAGGCGTTTTGGCTTGCTACACTATTAATAAGTTCATATAGCTTATGTACTCTTTGTCCTGTTTTAGCTGAAATAAATAGTATTGGAGCATATTGCAAATATGATAATTTGTTATATACATCTTTTTTGTATTTTTCTAAAGTTCCATTTTCCTTCTCATATTCATCCCATTTATTTACAACAATTATTATGCCCTTGCCAGCTTCATGTGCTTCACCTGCAATCTTTGCATCTTGGTCTGTCACTCCTTCTATTGCATCTAACATTAATATGCAGACATCTGCACGCTCAACTGCCAACAAACTTCTAATTACACTGTATTTTTCTATATTTTCATTTACTTTGCTCTTTTTTCTTATACCCGCTGTATCAATAAATACATATTTTCCAAATTCATTTTCAAATTCCGAATCAGTAGCATCTCTAGTAGTACCTGCTATGTCACTTACAATTACTCTATTTTCACCTAATATCTTATTTACCAATGAAGATTTGCCCACATTTGGTCTACCTATAATTGCAACTTTTATTGTTAATTCATCATCATTTTCTGTTATATCATTTGGCAATTTATCGTAAATTGCATCTAATACATCTCCAATTCCTAATGCATTAACAGCAGAAACTCTATATGGATCACCTAAGCCCAAGTTATAGAATTCATAAATTTCGTTAGGCATTTTTCCAAAACTATCTGCTTTATTACATACAAGTATAATTGGTTTACGTGATTTTTTTAACATTAGAGCTATGTCTAAATCGTCTGGTGTAACCCCTTGCTTCATATCCGTTAAAAATATTATAACATCTGCTACTTCTATTGCAATTTCTACTTGCTTTCTCATTTGAGATAATATTATATCATTAGACTTTGGCTCTATTCCTCCTGTATCAATTAACGTAAACTGTTTATCTCTCCATTCAGCTTCAGCATAAACTCTATCTCTTGTAACCCCAGGAGTATCTTCTACTATAGATAATTTTTTTCCTATTATATAATTAAAAAAAGTTGATTTTCCAACATTTGGTCTTCCTACTATTGCAACTGTTGGCTTTGCCATCTCTTTCACCCCTTACTTTTTACTTTATAATTTTACTATATTAAAGCAAAAATATCAAGCATTTTTGCATAACGAAAATAACTGTTGACTTTCTAAAAATCAACAGTTTGAAAAATACATATCAATTAGCATTTACAAATTATTTCGTTTCTGTGTTTTGTGCTATTGCTTCTTTTCCATTATAATATCCGCAATTTGGACAAACTCTATGTTGCATAATAAGTTCATGGCAATGTGTACATGCTACTAAATTTTTATTTTCTAATTTCCATGTAGATCTTTTTAAATGTGTTCTTGCTTTTGACCATCTTCTTTTTGGTTGTGCCATATTAATTCCCTCCTCGTAAGTGATATCTATATTATTTATAATAGTATCTAAATAATTTTGCTACCATAAAATTATACTAATTTTTTATTATTTTGTCAATACAAACTGTTTTATTTATTTTATTATTTTTTTCATTAGCAAATCTTCTTCATTTAATTCAAATTTATATTCTTCAAATGGATTTTTATTTATAAATATTTTGTCAGCTTTAAGCTTGTATATAAGTTCTGTTGCTTTTTTAGAATCTTTAGTAAAGATTGCCACAGTATTATGGGATGTTATTTCATTTATTTTACTAATTACTTCTTCTAGGTTAGTTTCATTATAATATTCAATACTAAAATTATTTACATACGCAATTTTATCTAATTGTACTAAAATATTTTTAAAGTCACTATTATCTGCATATACAGATATATATCCATATGGATTATAAACTACGTCTTTATAAAATCTGGTTTTAAATTTTTTGTATTCGTACTTATCTCCCACAAATATTGCAATATCAAACATATTTTGATTTGAATATATTTTATTTATGTCATCGCAAATTTCTATATTAACATTATATTTATTTTTTTTCAATTCTTGCGTAATTATTTCTACAATGCAATTGTTAATACTCAGATTTAGGTTTGGAACAAGTGTTATATTGTTATGGGTATATAGAACTTTAATTATAGATTCTATTGTTATTTCAACACTACCATCATAAATTATAGCAATATTACCATATCCATCCATACTTTGATTTTTTATGTCTTGAATAGTTAATTGTGGATTATAATTTAAATAGCTGTTTATGCTTTCCTTTATTTTGTCTAAATCTTCTGTATATCCTATTTTTTTATCCTCTTCTATTGCTTTATTTAAAGTCCACTTGTTTTGTTCTATCCCCTTAATTACTCCTAATAAAACGTTCTTTATTTTTTCTAAATCATATATATACATTTGTATCTCTCCTCTTAATTATTTTCTAGTAATTTCTTCGAAGCGCGGGCGATTAAAATCGCCCCTACATTTTTCATAGATTACTTTACACTATCTAATTATTCTCCTATGTTTTTTGCTTCTATATAATGCCTTCTTATAGTCTCCCCTAGTTCCTTAGTCTTTTTTCCTCTTTCTTCTGTTAAATCTTTAATATATGTAACATCAGGTTGTCCTTCTAAGATTGTATGCTCTTGTACTTTTTGAATAGCTTTATTTAAATTTTCGGCCCAGTTTGCAGTATGCTTTACTACTTCAACATCAGCTGTTCCTCTTAATTCTTTTTTTGTATTTTCTTGTGCCTTTTCCAAAGCTTTTACAACCGGAAGAACATATGTTGCATTTGAATTTTTTTCTTTTTCTAATATAACAACTTTCATATCTTCTAGCAGTATAAACTTATATCCATTTAATGCACCTTTCCTTATAATTATTGGCGTTGCATCGTTTTGACTTAATTCCATTATATATTTCATATAAAGCGGAGTTCTAACTTTTTTTATAGGGTTTGGTCCCAATCCTGGGGCTGGAATAGGTTCTCCATCGTTTTCTCCAGAATTAAATATGTATTCTCCATATTTGCCTTTAATTTCTTCTATTGCTTCCTTAACATTATATTTCCATATTATTGTCTTAAAATCTTCCTCTTTTATTTTTCTTTCATCTCTCATTTTAGCAAGTAAATCATAGTCTATTACATGATTTAAATATGCCTCTTCTATCTTACTTATATATTGATTTTTTTGTTGTTCTTCTTCTGGCATTGCCATTTCTGTTATAGCTTCAGTTAGATGTTCTCTAATTGGCTTGTTATCCTTGTTGAATATCTTACTAATATCTTCTAACTCTAAATTATTTTTTAAATATGCTTCTAAAATGTTAACTGCCTTAATGTCTCCAACTATTATTGCATCAATTATTTCATCATTAGAAAAAATTTTTTTATAAACTTCTTTGCTTATTAATCCATCGCTAAATAATTCAGTTATTTCTTGTAATGTTGCTTTATCATCATAGTATAAATCAGTTAAATCTTCATTTGTTAAATATGGCGATATATTTGATAGCTTTACTCTTCCTTTATTATAAAGCTCAAGCAAGTCTGTCTTTCTTATATTAAAGCTTATTATTTCTTCTATGTCAAGAATTCCCTTTTCACATAATATTGTTAATGTTCTAGAAATTTCTGGATTATCTTTGCTTTTCTTTTGGTGTAGAGAAACATATTGTTTTATCCATTTTTCTACTTCATCTTCAGTCTTTTCTGCTCCATATTTAATTATTTGCTTTGATTTAATGTCTTTTAGCATTGCTATAAGTCTCTCACTATATTCTGGATTATTCAATATAGGCAATATTCTATCAATTGAAAAATAATCAATATATGATTCTAATGGTATTGAATATTTATTAAATTTTTCTGTTATAAATTCTTCTGACGGTACTTCTCTTTTTCCGTTTTCATTTCTACATATTACTGTTTTTTGCTTTGTTAAAGCATAATATAGTTTTTGTTCTTTTTCGTAAATATCAATTAATCTAGTATCTTCTAATAATCCTGCTTCAGCAAATTGTAGCATATCTCTGCCCGAAAAGTATAATTGAATACAATTTTCATTTTGCATATTTTCCAAATTCATGTGAAATTTATATAATAAATCTGAAGATGGCATTAATTGTTTTGGTAGTTTTTTTAATATTGGAATAATTTCTTCCATTCTCAACCCTCTAAGGATTTGTTCTTCGGTCATATATGGTTCATAATCATCAACATATTGAAAATTCAAAGCTACTATTTGCATAATGTCTTCTGGTGTTTTAAATCTTTGTGTTAAATATTTGTCTTCAATAAGTTTTGATTTTAAACACACAAATAACTCTCGATTAGATAGTCCATCTAGTATTTGTGGATTTTTTCTTAAAAAATCTTTTATTTGTTTTTGATCTCTTCCCAACAATTTCATATAATATATGGTTTCATATGAACCGAGATATCCATTCTTTTGCATTTTAATAAGGTCAGAAATAGAAACATCTTTTCTACTATTTAAAAGCTCTACTACTTGTATTTTTATCGCTTGCTTGGCTTCTTCATTTAAATCTACCATATCAATATTTCCTCTTGCTATGTTCCAACTAATCTCTTCATTTAGTTCTTTTTGATTAAATTTATCAAAGTTATCACGTATTACTTTTCTGCAATTATCATTAAACTTATATCCTTTTTTCATCATTTCCAATATTCTTTGACCAGCATCTGGAATTTTCTCTAACATTGCTGCTATAATTTCTTCATATTGATACGTTTTATATACTTCTTCAAATGTTGGAATTTTTTTTCTAATTTCAGCTTCCTTTTCTGTTAAAATTCCTAATTTCACAAGTTTTGGTATCATTATTTCTCCAGTTAATGCCAGATAAGAAATATCTTCTGGATGCCTGTTTATCTTATGTTTATAATCTCTAATCGTTTCTATAATATTTTCCTTAATTAAATACCAATATGTTCTAATAAATTCTTCTTTTGGTATTTCGAAATTATTTTTACTATCATTTAATACACATGGTAATTTAATGATTATACTATTGTTTCCACGGATAAAGTCACCTTTTATGATTCTAGGCACAATTTCATCATATATAAACTTTTTTTTATCTTCCATAATTTCCTCCATTTATATATTTATCTTGGTTCATCTCCCTCATCTAGCCAAACAACGTTTGGTTTTACTTGCACTCCTATTGATTTTTGTACCTTGCGTGCTCTCTCTTCCAAATTGATTTTCCAATTCTTACTATGATTCAAATGCTCTACTCCAAATGTTCCTTTTAAATCCTTTTTGTTTTTCGTCTGTACAAATTCCAATGCAACTTTTAACGGTAATATATATGTTGCATTTCCATGAATAGGACTTTCCAAGATTACTATCCTAGCTTTAGGTTGGATTATCATATAATACTTATCTAAATTCCCACCATATATTGGCTTTATATATTCCTCTGTTGTAGTTTCTCCACCAAACTCATTTATTATATATTTCATATATCTTGAGTCTCTCGTTGGTGTTTCATTTTCGGGTGGACCTTTTTTTCTTTCTTCCCCTTGCTCAGCTTCTGTTTCACATACTATATACTCTATTTCCTTTAGTTTTTTTAATGCTATCTTCTCATCATAAAGCTCACGCATTTTAGCATACTCTTCTTCAGATAAAATACCATTGTCTTTCATCCTTGTTAATGTTTCAAAATCTATTATATCCTCCATATATGCATTATTAAGTTTTGACATATAATGATTTCTTTTTTCTTCATCTTCTGGTAATATTATTTCTATTAATTCTCTTCTAAGTTCTTGTATTTTTTCATCATCTAAATTTTTTAAGTTTTCTATACTTATTACTTCTTCTATGTATAAATTCCTTAATGATTTAGCAGAAAGTTCTGGAATCTCCTGACTTGATATTACCGTTTCAATCATATTCCTTGATATATTTCCTTGCATAAATTCTTCTACTAATAAATCATAAGGAAGCTGTCTACTTTCTGCCAAGTTTAAAATGGTGTCTTCATCAAGAGTATGTATTGGTAATATTCTTTCAGATATTAATTTTGCAATTTCTTTTTCTTTCTCTTCTTGACTCTTTTCACTTTGCATATATTTATCAAGTACATTTTTCCATCTATGCTCATTTTCTTCTTTACTTTGTTGATTTATTAAATTATTATACATTTTTTTAAATCTTTGCGTTAAGTCTTGGTCATTTACTATATTAACCATCCTATCTATAGTTAAAAACTCTAAAAACTCTTGATTATCTATATCATCTATATATTCTGATGTGTTGTTTTGTTGTTGCTCATATAAATCGACTATTCTTTTTTCATCAATTATTCCTTCTTTTAACAGTTTTAGAATGTCTTGGTTTGTCAATGGAATAGTTGTTAATGAATTAAAACCATTTAAATAAATATCCATTAAATCATCTGAAATATTTCCAATATACTGTCTTGGAATTTTATTTAATAATCGCATTAAGAATTCGCTATTTTCTATTCCCTCATTAAAATTGTACATTTCTATAGGACCAAAGTTTTGGATTGTTTTTTCTCTTGCAGCATTTTCTATTGCTTTTACAATATTCATATTTCTTCCATCTAAGAGTTGTTTATATTCATGAGTGTTTATGTCCTTTTTATCTATTAATTGTAAGATTTCATAGTCGCTCCAACCTTTAAACATATGACTACTAGATTTTAACATATCATGTATAACTTCGTCTGGCGTCTCATCTATTATGTCTTTTGGAGTAATAATAGATAAATTAAGTAGTTCTTTAATTTTCTTTATATTATTGAAATCAGCATTTTGTTTTTTTATACTTTGTTTTATATGCTCTAATGTTGGTTGAATCTGATCTATAAATTCATCATTAATTACAGCTTTTTCTTTCAATTCAGCCAATCTTTTACGTATGATTTTCCATGTCTCCACCGACATTTCTTCTTTTATTGAACGCCTTAAATATTCCTCTAATATCTGCTGAAAATATGTAGAAGAAACCGTTACCGTCACAGAATCCGCATTAACATGTACACTTTTCTTTAAATTCTGAGTTGGTATTATTATTACTTTGCTATCTGAACCAATGCCCTCTACTATATTTATTCTGAGATTTTTATGTATAAAGAATTCTATGATATCTTTATCAAGCATTTTTTTTGTTTCCATAACTTCATTTAATTCATCTTCATAAGGTATCATACCATTTTCTTGTGAGTTTTTTTCCATTAGAATGTTGCACCTTTCTTGGTTAATAGTAAGAAAGTCTGAAAATGAAACATAACCACTATCTATGATTATATCAAGTTCTTCACACGTAAATAAACCAATCAGTTGATCATTGACGCTTTCATATTCTTCACTTGCATCAAGTCCCAATTTTTTAAAGTTATTTCTTATTTTAATACCTGTAAAAATAGTTTTTATAAAATCATTTGCCACATTCATTTTAGATCGGTCATATCCCGCATATACTTTTCTGCATTTTTCTAACTGATTGTTCATTATTTCTTCTAAATTATTTTCCATAATTTTCACTGATTAATAATCAGTATCCTCCTTTTTATATTTTTAATAGACATCTATAACCATTTTACCACGTTTTACATAAAATGTCAAAATAAATATCTCAATAAAGGAGCACATTGTGCTCCCCCCTATTGGTTTGTGTATGTTTGCTTTGGTGATTTATTAAGAGAATTGCCTATTTTGTCCATAAAGTCTGGAATATAGTCTAATAATCTATCTATTGATGAACAATGTTCTATTGGCAATAATCTAACATTGTTTTCTTGTATTACTATAAATGCAACTGGATTAATAGATACTCCTGCTCCAGAACCACCTCCAAATGGTAGTTTATATTGTATTTGTTCTTCTTTTTCTTTTTTATTATATTCATTTATAGCTTCTCCTTTGAATTCACTACCTCCTGCTGCAAACCCAAATCCAACTTTTGAAACAGGAATTATTATTACATTGTTAATTGTCTCTATTGGTTCACCTATTATTGTATTTACATCAATCATATTGCGTATGCTATCCATCGCTGTAGTCATCAAACCTTCTATTGGATGTTCACTCATTTTTATCACTTTTTCCTTTCTTTAAATAGATATATATTATGTTTATAATATGTACTATTTTTAGTTGAAATATACAGTTGAGTTTGATGTAATATGCATTTTTGTTAATATATATGGGCATTATTTTATACCTATATTTATTTGGTATATACTTGCTTATAATGTGAGGTAGTATATTTGATATTACTATAGAGATAAGGGTTATCAATTCAGTTGTTAAAATAACATCTTCCAATCCTAAGTCTAACTCTAAATCCAAATAATCTAGCCTTATATTTAATTTTTTTAATATATTGATATTTTTAATTGTTAAAAGTTTTCTTCCTTTTTCTATATCAAATTTTTCTATGTTCATTTTTGAATACATCTTTCTTGCTCTCTCACTATTTAATTTAAAAGAAAATAATTTTATTTTTCCAAATAAATAAAATGATAATTTTATTTTATAATTTTTAGGAGTTATTTGAATGATGTTAGATAGCTCAAAATCTACAATTTCAAATTTAATTGTAGATAATACTATTATTATAAATACAGCAATTAATATTAAAAAGGTTAAAACTAACGGCATATGTAAATCTCCTTCACTATATTATTAGTTTTAACCTTTTTTTATATTTTAACCATTTTTTTGGTATTTTTCTACCAATATATCTCCAAATGTTTTTTCTTGCTTTGTCATAACTTTGTTTCTTCTAGATAATTCCAGCAAACCCGTAAAAGCTGTAACAACCTCTTTTTTATTACATTTATTTAACGAAAATAATGTGTTAAATACAAATCGTTTTTTGCGTATTAGTTCTTTAAACATTACTTTTACTTTATCTGCCACTGTATAGTTTTCTACTATTGCAATTTTTTCTATATTTTTAGCATTTTGATTTAATCTCTTTGAATTCTTATCTATTGCATCTTTGTACAGCTGAACTATAATATCTTTTGAGTATTCTAATTCTAATTTTTGTTTAGGTAACTCTATTTTATCTGGTAATTTAAAAAATCTTTTAGAATTTTCTTTGTAATATTCGTTTAGCTTTTTGCTTATTTCTTTATATTTTTTATACTCTATAATTCTTCTTATTAGCTCTTCTTCTGATATTTCCTTTTCGTCTTCTTCTATTGATGGAAGAAGGCTTTTAGACTTTAAATATAGTAGTGTTGATGCCATTATTAAAAATTCACTTGTTATTTCCAAATTCATCTGTTCCATTTTGTTTAGATATTCTATATATTGGTCTGTAATTTCACTTATTTTTATGTCACATATATTCATTTTATTTTTATCAATTAAGTGACATAACAAGTCAAGTGGACCTTCAAAGTTTTGTAATTTTATTGCATATTTATTTGTTTCTAAAATTAATACATTTTGCATTTATTATTTCCCCTATTCTGTAATTCCTAATTATCTGAAAAAGCCTGTTTTATTGTATCTTGATTATATCCTTTTTTTCTTAAAAAAATTTTTATTTCGTCTTCTGACATTGTTTGCTGTTTTTTTAATATTATATTCTTAGCTGATTGAAGTTCATATTCCTCTAGTTGCTCGATAATACTACTAAAATATGTTTCTATTATATCACTGCTTATGCCTTTTGAATATAATTTATATTCAATTTCTTTTATTGATAAGTTTTGCAAGCTCATATATTCTATTACAGCTTTCTGGATATATAATTTATCATTTATATATCCATTTTCTTTTAATTCTTCAATTATGTCTTCTAGCATATCTTTTTCTATAGCATTTGAAAATTTTTGAATTATTTCTTTTTCTGTTCTTTTTTTGTACATAATATATTTTAGTATTTTGGTCTTATTTTTGTCATATTCTATAATTAAATCCTCCATGGATATGCTCCTTCCAACGGCATATTTGCCAGAGTTATTCTTCTGGTTCGGTTTCTTGTTCTTCGTCTACTGTTTCTTCGCCTAAACTTTTTTCAAATGCTTCATTGTATTTATCTCTTATTTTTTCTTCTATTTCTTTGGCAATTTGTGGATTTTCTTCTAAATATCTTTTTACATTTTCCCTACCTTGCGCTATCCTTTGTCCATTATAACTAAACCATGATCCACTTTTTTCTACTATGTCTAAATTAACTCCTAAGTCTAATATATTTCCTTCCTTTGATATTCCTTTTCCATATACTATATCAAACTCTGCTTCTCTAAATGGTGGTGCTACTTTGTTCTTTACAATTTTTACTTTTGCTCTATTTCCAACTACTTCTCCATCTTGCTTTATCTGTTCTATTTTCCTTATATCTAATCTTACCGATGAATAGAATTTTAATGCTCTTCCTCCTGGGGTTGTTTCAGGGTTTCCAAACATTACTCCTACTTTTTCTCTTAATTGATTTATAAATACTATAACAGATTTTGATTTATTTATTGCACCTGCTAGCTTTCTTAATGCTTGTGACATTAATCTCGCTTGTAAACCTATATGTGAATCTCCCATATCTCCATCTATTTCCGCTTTTGGAACTAATGCTGCCACTGAGTCAACTACAATTATATCAAGTGCACCACTTCTAACTAATGCTTCTGCTATCTCTAATGCCTGTTCTCCTGTGTCTGGTTGTGATACTATTAAATTATCTATATCTACTCCTAACTTTTTTGCATATACTGGATCTAATGCATGTTCTGCGTCTATAAATGCTGCTTCTCCTCCCATTTTTTGTGCTTCTGCTATCATATGTAATGCTAATGTGGTTTTTCCAGAAGATTCTGGTCCAAATACTTCTATTATTCTTCCTCTTGGAATTCCTCCTATTCCTAGTGCTATATCTAAACTTAATGCTCCTGTTGGTATTGCTTCTATATTCATTGCCGTAAAGTCTCCTAATTTCATTACAGATCCTTTACCAAATTGTTTTTCTATTTGACTTAATGCCATTTCTAATGCTTTTCTTTTTTCTGAATTTTCGTTACTCATATTTTTCCTCCTATTTTTTTAAACATTTGTTTGTACTTATTATATATTAAATTTTTATTTTGTCAACACTTTTTTTCATTTTTTATTTTATTGTCTATACCATGTATCAATATTGTAGTAACATGTATAGTTGTTTGGCGATATTTCACCTATTAAGTTCGGACTACAAACCATTATATTTTTATTTCTGCACATACTTATATATGGAACATCTTCTTGTGATATTTCTATTAACCTATTATACTTTTCTTTTAGTATAGTTCCATCTGTAGTATTATTTATATTTGTTAATATTTCAAATATTTCTTCATTTTTATAATTAGCCAAATTGTTTTCAGCATACAATGTATTTAAATCCGGACTATATGAATTGTACATTCCAGTTAAAATAATATCGTAATTCTTATTTTTTAAATATGAATTATATGTGCTTAATGATACTTTATTTATATATATTTTTATTCCTGCATCTTCTAACTGTTCTTTTATGCTTTCAGCAATTTTTACCCTTGTTTCATCTTCTGAATTTACTGCAAGATTCAATTCTATATACTTACCATCTTTTTGCCATTTGCCATAATTTAATTTCCACCCTGTTGCTTCTAGTATTTCTTTTGCTTTTTTTGCATTGTAACTATTTCTTTTTTCTTCTTTATATAAATAACTCCCATAATCCAATATAAAATCAGATACATTATATTTGTTATTTAATACCTTAGACACCAAAGTATCTTTATCTATAAAGTAACTTATTGCCTGTCTAACTTCTTTGTTAGTCAAAATTTTATTGTTGCAATTTAATGCTAAGTATATATATTCTCTTCCCAGATATTCTTTTGGGTTAATTCCTATAGTTCCAACATATTCTTGAATACTGGTATTACTTGTATTAATTAAATCTATATTACCAAGCTTAAAGTTATTGTATAAATCTCCTACTGACGAATACTTGTATATTTTGAGTTTTTCTATCTTAGCATTTTTTATTTCTATATTCCACCAACTGTTGTTTTTTTCTGCTTCTATATTATTTTCATTATCTTTAGTTATTTTATACATTCCTGTCCCAATTGGAATAGTTTTTAGAAAATCTTGGGTTTTATATTGTGTATTGCTTAGTATTGGAAATGTTAGTTTAAATTGAAACCATGGGTCTTCTGCGCTTAAATTAAGCCTTAATGTATTATAATCAATTTTTTCAACATTTTTTATATTGCTTACATTATTATAATATATTGAATTTGGCAGTTGTTTTATCTTGTCAATTGTAAATATTACATCTTCTAATGTAAAATTTGTATTATCTTGCCATTTGACATTATCTCTTATTTTTATTATATAACAATAATTATTTAGTTTTGAATATTCTTTTGCTAAACAGTCTTGTATTTGATATTGCTTATCTAATGTAAATAATGGTTCATAAATAATAGGTGACATATTTATTATCTCTTTATTTTTAGAAATTAAAGGATTTATGCTATCATATTCGGCTATTCCCAATCTCAATGAAGTAATCATTGTAACTTTTTCATAATGTAATTCATTTTCTGATATTTTTTGTGTATTCTTTCCATAAATTTTAAAAATTGCAAATCCTATTATTACTAATACTATCAATATAAATAAAATTCTAAATTTATTTTCTTTCATATTTAATTTTGTCCCTTTCCTCAATCATATTATAATATTATAAGTTTTATTGTCAAGCAATTATTTTTCTTTGCATCAAAAAGGCACACTATTTTTGTGTTAGTGTGCCCCCATATTCAATTAAGTATTATTTTCTAGATTCCACAATAAGTTTAATGCCTGTTCTGTCTTCTCCCTCTACTTCGACTTCCGCAAATGCTGGGATACATATTAAATCCACTCCCGCGGGTGCAACAAATCCTCTTGCTATCGCCACGGCTTTAACTGCTTGGTTCAGCGCTCCTGCTCCTATTGCTTGCATTTCTGCTTTGTTAGATTCTTTTACCAAACCAGCTATTGCTCCTGCAACTGAATTTGGATTTGATTTTGATGAGATTTTTAAAATTTCCATTTTTGCCTCCTGTTTTTTTATTTTTTATTTCAACTATGTCTATATTTATATTACATTTTTTGGAAAATGTCTACTCTTTTTTGGAAGATTTTAGGAAATCTCATCGTGTTTTTCTTTGGTTTTTCGCCATTTATTTCATATTTATTCTTTCAATTTTTACAGTTCGACAATTATCTTCATTAATTTCAAAAATACATGCATTAAATATGCTTTCGCCTTCAGCTACCTTATACTTTTCTGGAAGAGATGTTAAAAATCTTTTTATAGATGCTTCTTTTTCCATTCCTATTACAGATTCTTTTGGGCCGGTCATTCCTAAATCTGTTATATATCCCATCCCTTTATTTGTAATATTCTCATCTGCTGTTTGAACATGTGTATGTGTTCCAAATAATACTGTTGCTGTTCCATCAATAAAGTATTTCATAGCTATTTTTTCAGCTGTTGCTTCTGCATGAAAATCTATAATTTTAATATCTGCTTTTACTTCATCTAATAATTCTTGTGCTACAGTAAATGGGTTTTCAGAAAGAACGTGCATATCTGTTCTTCCTATTAAGTTCATTACTGCAATTTTTTTGTTTTTGCATTCATATATATTAATTCCTTTACCAACCACACCTTTTGAATAATTGGCTGGTCTTAATAGTTTAGGATTATCTATAAAAGTAAATATATCCTTTTTCGCCCAAGTGTGATTTCCCATTGTAATTACATCAACTTTTAGTTTTAATAATTCATTAAAATCTTTAGAGGTTATTCCCATTCCTGAGGCAACATTCTCTGCATTAACTATAACAAAGTCTATGTTTTTTTCCTTTCTAATTTTAGGTAAAGTTTGCTTTAATATATTAAGCCCACATTCTCCTACTAAATCTCCTACTGCTAATATTTTCATTTGTCTATACCACCTTCCTAATAATTTTATATCTGGGTATCCTTCTACAAGTAAATATTTTATATGTTTTGTTACCATGTGTCAATAAATATTATATAAAGGCTCTAGCATTTTTTTGCTAGAGCCTTATATATACATTATTTAGCGTATTCAACTACTCTGGTTTCTCTTACAAGATTTACTTTTATTTGTCCTGGATATTCCATTTCATCCTCAACCTTTTTAGCTATGTCTCTTGCCATTAATATCATTTTATCATCAGATATTTTTTCTGGTTTTACAATTATTCTTATTTCTCTACCAGCTTGTATAGCAAAAGATTTTTCTACACCTTCAAACGAATCCGCAACTCTTTCTAATTCTTCTAGCCTTTTAATATATGTTTCTAATGTTTCTCTTCTTGCACCAGGTCTAGAAGCAGAAATTGCATCTGCTGCTTGTACCAAAATTGCTTCTATAGTTTGTGGTTCAACATCTCCATGGTGTGCTTGTACTGCATTTATTACTTTTTCATTTTCTTTATATTTCTTCAATATATCAACACCTATTTCAACATGTGTTCCTTCCATATCATGGTCTAAAGCTTTTCCTATATCATGTAGCAATCCTGCTCTTCTTGCTAATTTTGCATCTAATCCCAATTCTTCTGCCATTATTCTAGCTAGGTTAGAAACTTCTATTGAATGGTTAAGTACATTTTGCCCATAACTTGTTCTGTATTTTAATTTTCCTATTAATTTTATCAAGTCTGGATGCAATCCTATTACACCTGTTTCAATAATTGCTCTTTCTCCTTCTTCTTTAATGATAGCTTCTAGTTCTTCCTTAGCTTTTTCTACCATTTCTTCTATTTTCGCAGGATGTATTCTGCCATCATCAATAAGTTTTTCAAGTGCTAATTTTGCTACTTCTCTTCTTAATGGATCAAAACCTGAAATTACTACAGCTTCTGGTGTATCATCTATTATTAAGTCAATTCCAGTTAAGGTTTCTAATGTTTTTATATTTCTTCCTTCTCTACCTATTATACGACCTTTCATTTCTTCATTTGGAAGAGCTACTATAGATACTGTTGTTTCAGAAGTATGGTCTGCTGCACATTTTTGTATTGCATATCCTAAAATTTCTTTGGCATTTTTGGTTGCCTCTTCTTTAGCTTTTGTTTGTGCCTCTCTTAGTATTGCAGCTTTTTCTGCAATCAACTGCTTTTCCAATTCAGAAAGTAATTGTTGTTTAGCTTCTTCTTGAGATAAACCAGAAATTCTTTGCAATTCTTCTACTTGTTTATTAAGAGTTTCTACAATTTCATTTTTCTTTTCTTCTAGTTCCTCACCTTTTCTAATTAAATCCCTTTCCTTTTTTTCTAGAGAATCTGTCTTCTTTTCTAGGTTTTCTTCTTTTTGCATAATTCTTTTTTCTTGTACTTGTACTTCGCCTCTTCTTTCTCTAATCTCTGCATCTAAATCTTTTCTGGCATTCATTATTTCTTCTTTTGCCTTAAAAATTTCTTCTTTTTTCTTATTTTCTGCTTCCTTGTTTGCCATTTCTATAATTCTTTGTGCTTCATTTTCCGCACCTTTTAACTTTGCCTCGGCTGTTTTTTTTCTTAAAAACATACCTACAAATGTAAAAATTACTGCTGCGATTAGAAAAACGGCGATATTGATTATTAAATCCATAATCATCCACCTCTTTCTATTTAATTTTCAATGTTCAATAAATATATATAGCTAATTTTTTTATATTTAGAATATATTTTTACTTACTATTATATTTTATATTTATTATGGTCAACTGTCAAGTATTTTATTGAAAATTATAATTGGGTTATAGAATTAAAGCTCATTTTACAACCTGCCTCTTAGCACTTTTAATTTATAGAATACTTGAACATAAACTTGAAGAGAAATATACTAGTAGTAAAATTATTAAAACTTTAAGAGATATGAATTTAAGAGAATTAGAAGGAGTTGGCTATATTCCTACCTATACAAGAATAACCATCACTGATGATTTGCACAATGTTTTCAATTTTAGAACTGATAACGAAATTACTATTTTAAAAGATATTAATAAAATTTTTAAAAATATTAAAAACAAGTATAATCACGCACTTTTTATCAACGTCGTCAAAGCCTGTAATACAGTTATACACTGCATTGCAGGCTTTTTCAAAAGTGTCAAACTCGAGGTGTTATCTTCTTATTCTAACATATTTACCTGAACCTGAATATGTGTCCCAACTATTGTCTGATTCACTAGCCCATTTTATATAATTGATTGAATGTTGTGCTACTTCATAATTATAATAACCCCAACCACCAACATAATTATCTTTTCCAACAACGAAACCACAATGATCAATACTTCCATCATCTTCAATGTCTAGTCCAATAAAATCTCCTGTTCTTATATTTGCTGCAAAACTAGCATGATTAGTAGTACTATATCCTATTCCCATATATCTAGCAAAAGTATCAGCACCTACCCAAGAATTTGAATGAGAATGCCAACCGGTCCATTCTTTTCTGTGCCACCATCCCATATATTCACTATCATATACTTCTTGTGCCACGCCAGCTGCTTCTAATATTTGTGATGTAAAATTAGTACAGTCTCCTCTTATACCGAAATAATGATATGGACCATGATTAGGGTTTAAAGCATATTGCCTAGCATAGTCAATTGCCGCATTTTGATTATACGCTCTTGCTTGTGTTAATTTTGTAGATGTATTTAATGCCTCAGTATTAAAATTTTGTACTACTTCACTATTGTATGGTAACATAGTTATTAAAGTTACATCTTATATTATGGATGGATTCTCCATATTTTTTTGACAATACCGGGTATATGTCTCTTTCAAGTTTGCTCACTTCTTTTTCCGGATTTAAAATAATATATTCTATGCTCTCTAATAAATATTTAGTTCCTTTATGCGTAATATCAAACCCTAAATAAGAAATTTCATTAAATATTTTATTTTTTATTTTTTCTTCTCTTTTATATGTCATTTTTCTATATATAAATTCGTTAATTACAGATAAAATCACTTCTTTTTTCTCGCATTTATCAATCAAAGTATATATACTGTTATTATTTATAAAATTGCATATTTTACTTCTTTTGTCATATATAACAATGCAAGATTTCTGATATTTTCGATTATTTTTCAAACTATCAAGAAACTTCACATTTTTAATAGATAAATTTAATAAAATAGCACTAATATTATTGTTTTCTTTTATTATTTTAGTTGCTTCGTTTGCATTTTTAGCTATAGCACATACTCTTATATTTTCATTTTTATTTAATAAATTAATTAAACTCATTGCAAAATCAATCTTGTTATCAACGATTAATATATTTACCATATTCCCCCCAGTAATTAAATTTTACAATCTATTTAAAAACTGTTTTCATAAATATCTAAAAACTGACTTAATTTTCTTCCTTGTTCATTTATCATTTCATTATCACTAGCAACTTGCCATCCATACATTCCATATTGTTTATATGTATATTTAGTTAGTGGTAGCAATTTAAATTTCTTACTAATTTCTTTTATTGCATCATTATAATCTACTTTTGCTTGTTTTAGAGCTTTATTAGGATCCTTAAATACTGGCATTCCTCCACTATTTAATCCCAACTCATACGCAGAGTGGTTTGGAAAACTATCCTCCCATTTACTTACATCTCCTTCGTAATATATACCAGGTGAAAAATATATGTAGTCAAATATACCAAAAAGCCCTATTGCAAATAAAATACAAGAACTAATAACAATTAATAATTTTCTATTTGATTTTTTTATTATTATCTGAGCATAGTTAATTGTTTCTACTATGTTTTCTTCTGTTTTTTCTTCTAGTTCGTCTTTATCAATTCTTTCACCATTTAATAAATCATTTATAGTTACACCCAGCTCTTTGCTTAACTCACTTAGTAAAGATAGGTCAGGCATATATTTACCTGTTTCCCATCTAGAAATAGTCTTATTGGTTACTCCAAGTCTTTCGGCTAGTTCCTCTTGCGTCAACTTTTTTTCTTTGCGAAGTGTAGCAATAAACATTCCAATTTCTTCACGATTCATAAAAATCCCCACTTTCCAAATTTTTAATAAATTCACATTATTTTCTATGAAAATTTTAATATTTTTTTGATTTTTTCTCAAGGACATAGATAGCGATTTTTATTTTTTTAATAAATATTTTTTTGCTACTGTTTATGTTCATTGCTTTCGAGTGAATTCATAGTTCAATTTTACTTTAAAGATAAGTTTTTTCTTTTTTTATACTTTCTCATTATTATATAAAATGAGAGGATGTTTTATAGATATTAAATTTTTTTATTTTATATTTAAGAAACCGAATAATTTTAGAAAAACTCATTTTTAATAATGCAAGTTATGAAAAAAATTTTTAAAAATATTAAAAATAAGTAAAAGTCACGCACTTTTTATTAACATCGTTAAAGCCTGTAGTACAGTTATACACTGCATTACGGGCTTTTTGCTTTTTCAAAAGTGTCAAACTCGAGATTTTATATTTATTATGGTCAACTGTCAAGTATTTTATTGAAAATTATAATTGGGTTGAGGTGCTGTTTTTTTGATTATATTTGTTCTTAATTCTTATTTGATATATGTATATTTTCTATTTCCACGCCTAACTCCCTATTGGTTACATTTTGTATTTGAGCTATCTGCTCTGGCTTTAACTCACCTGCTTTTACTATTATATTTACGCTTTTGTTATTTACAAAGATTATTAAATCCTCAAATCCTTTTGTTTTTATAAGATTTTCAGCTATCATTATAGAATTTTTTAATTCGTTTATTTTAGAAATCTCTTGTTGGGCTATATTTTTTTGTTCTGTTGTTACATTATCACTTTCTAATATCTTTTGGTATGATTCTATCATTTGCGAATACATTGTATCTCTATCTAATCTAGATTGAGAAAAATATTCGTCCTGTGTTATTTGGACACTTGTTCCTATTACCGGTTCTTCTGATGGTTTGTTTTCCTTTTCTTCCGTAATTTCTTCTGTAATTGCATTTGCATTTACTAAAGTTGCATCACCTATTGCTGCCATTTCTTCTGAATTTGCTAACTTTGCCGTTGGTATTGCATTATTACTTGTAAAGCTAAGATAACCTGCTGCTACAAACATTAGTGCAATTACAAAAATAATAACTTGATTTTTCTTTAAAATTTGCATTTTACTATCATTCCTTTCTCTCGCAAATTTAATTTGTTTTTTCCATTTCAAATACTTGAATTTTGTGTGTTGGCAATCCTGTTACCGCTTCTACTGCTTGAATAATATTTGCTTTAGTATTTGTATTATTCCCTCCCTCCGCTGTAATTATTGCCCCTTCTATCTTAGGGCTTACTATGCTTTGTGTTATTATAGTTTTAGTTCCACTTTTTTCATCATACACAATTTCCTTTTTTGTATCTGTTTCTACTACTTTTCTTGTTCCCCCTTGTGTATCCGCTTCTTGAGTATCCTTTTGAGATATGTCTTCATTATACATCGGTATAATTTGGCTTGTTTGAGAATATGTAATATATACCTTAACTTTTCCAACTCCATTTATTTTAGATAATATATCCTCTAAATTCTTACTTGTTAGCATATTTTTATCTTCACTTTCTTTATCTGTACTTATTGCTAAATCTCTGTTGTTTTTTTCTATATTCTTGTTATTTTCCTTTTTATCCTTTCCCCATATTATATTTATAGATAATAAAACTATTATTAAAATAATTATAAAGACTACTAAATTTTCTATGGTTTTTTTATTATTTTGTTCCTGATTACTTTTTACAATATTTTTAAATCTTTCTATTAACATTTTAAATTCTATTCCTCCTTTAAATATAAATACTTATTTTAGTTTATATTAATATTTTTCTCATCTATTTCATAAACCCCACTCAAATAATCTTTAAGTTTTCTTTTATCTTTTTCCGACAATTTTTCTTGCATATCATTTTCTGTACTTTTTTGTGAAATATTTATATCCACATTCTGTATTGTTTCTATATCCTTTTTATCCTTTTCCATATTTTTATAAATTTCGATATCAATTTTTTTCAATGTATATTCCTCATCATCTTCAATTTCAAGTTTTATATTTTTAGCATTATAACCTTTTGCCGCTACCTTAGCTTTTATATCATTTCTTAGACTACTTTCATATATATCTTTTATATTGTTTGAATTATCCTCATCTAATGTTACATATAATTTACTATTGTTTTCTGTTTCTTCTATATACTTGTTTAATTCTAATATGTCAGATACTTGTATTGTTTTTCCTGTTATTTTTGAAATTACTGGAGAAATTATAGTAAATAAAACATACACGCCTATTACAATTTTTACATACTTTTTAGAATTTCCTTCTGGCAGAATCATTTCTATAATTGCACCTATTATAACTGCCATTATTATTCCTTGAGCCCAACTACTTATCCAACTTATCATATTAACTCACTTTCCTATCTATACATAAGTCCACTATTTGATATATTTATTATAAGTGTTACTCCTATTATTAGCATTACAGAGACACTACACATTATTGCCAAAAATATTTTAAATGTATCGCCCATCTGTTCTAATAGTTTTATTATCTTTTCATCTGCTATTGGTTGGCACAATGCTGCACCCAAATAGTACATTCCCATTAGTAAAGTAAGTTTTATTATTGGAATTACACATATACCTATTATTACTATTACACCAACTAATCCAACAGCATTTTTCAAAATATTACTACAACCTATAACAGTATCTACTGCATCTCCCAGTATTTTGCCCACCACAGGTATAAAACTAGAGACTGCTGCTTTTGTAGTTTTTGCCGTTACTCCATCTACAGTACTACTCAAATTTCCTTCTATTGATATCATTCCTACAAATAATGTAAGTACAATACCTAATACCCAAATTACACTTGATTTTAAAAATTTAGATAATTTGTCTATTTGTACTTTATCTGACACTTTAGAGATTATACCTAGGGCTGTCGCAACTAATATAATAGGAATTAGTATTGACACAATAAAATTTCCTATAAAAGTAATTACAAATAGTATTATAGGCTGTATCAAATTTGCTGAAACTATATTTCCTGTTGTTAACATTAGTGTAATTAGTATTGGTATTAGATTATTCATAAAACCAACTAAACTTTGTATTGAATCTTTTATCATTGATAAGATTTCACTAAAATTTGTCATTATTAAAGTTACTATTAATATATATTGTATGTAATATGTAATTTGTGATATGGATTTATTTTCCAAACCATCACTTAAACTCTTAAAGATACTATGTATTACTATTATTATAATAATTCCACCTATTATAGCTGCTGAGCTTACAACTTCCTTACCTAATATTTTTAATATGCTATTTATTATTGTTTTGTTATCTATCTTCCCAACTACTGCTGAATTAAATAATTCATTAAAATTTATATCTTTATATACATTAGAAGAGTATTCTTGCGCTTCCTGTATAAAAGAAGAGATGTTTAATGAGCTTTGTTGGGATTGTAGTATTTCTTGCTTATTTAAAACTTCTGATTGAGCTATACTTATTGTTGGTATAAATATAATTATTAAAAGAAATAATATTTTTATCTTCATTTTTATTATCCTTTTATATTCTTTTTTAGTAATTTTTTTTGAAGCGCGAGCGATTAAAATCGCTCCTACATTTTTCATAAATTACTTTACACTATCATGGTAATATTTTTATAATTGTTTCTAACAAACTTGCTATAATTGGAATTGACATTGATATAATCAATACTTTTCCTCCAATATCTATTTTGTTTGCTATAGCTGTTTCTCCGGAGTCCTTGCATATGCTGACAGAAAATTCCGTTAAAAAAGCTATTCCTGTTATTTTTATTAGTAATACTAAAAACTCATTATTTATAACTGTTTTGTTAGATAAAGATGTCAATAAATCTATTATTGCAGACACCTTGTCCATAATTAATATTAAAATAATTACTCCTGCTATTATAGATACATATATTACAAATTCAGGTCTATATTGTTTTAAAATAATAATTATTATCAGTGCAATTAATCCTACTCCTATTATTTTTATAATATCCATTGTTTACATACCTTTCTACAAATTGAACATTGTTCTTACTGTTGTAAATAATGTGCTTATTTCCTTTATTACCATAGATAGCACAATTACAAGCCCTGCTAGTGTTGTCATCATCGCTTGGTCTTCTCTTCCTGCTCTTGTTAAAACTTGGTGTAATACAGCCACTAGTATTCCTATTGCCGCTATTTTAAATAACAAATTTATGTCCATAATAATATCTTTCCTTTCCTATATTAGTAATATTGTTATTGTCATACCTGCAACTATCCCTAATGTTCTATACATTTTTTCATTCTTGTTCTTTTCATCTTCTGCAGTTCTTATTTGAGTATCCAAAAAATTGTTTACTAATTTTATTTCATTTAATTGCCCTTCTATATCTGTTTTTCCTAATAATCTTCCCAAATTTTTTATTATTCCTATATCATCTTCTTTCATATTTGTTACTGTTATATCTAGACTACTATTCCAAGCATCGCCTGCTGATTTACTCTCCATCTCTTCTACAGCATTTTTAAATATTTTGCAAACATTTCCTTCTACCTTTTCAGATATATACATAAAAGTGCTTGGAATTGGTTCATATGTAAATTTAATTTTTGTCATAAATATGTTTAGTGCATTTTTCATCTCTTGCAATTCTTTTACTCTATATGCATATTTTTTTGAAAAAGTTATCCCTATAATCGTGCTTGTTATTAATATTAGATTTAAAATTAATAATTTTATCCAAAACATATTATTCTCCTATCTTATATTTTTGCAGATTATTTTTCTATTTTCATCTAAAAACAAGAATCTTTCAAATGTATTTGTGTTGTATAATTTACCTAGTATAGGATTTTTGATTACATCTTCTATACTGTCTCCATGTGCTGTAAATATTCCCTTTATGCCTGAACAAACTGCATAATTTATAGCTTCTATGTCTTCTTCTCGCCCTATTTCGTCTGCTACTATTACTTTAGGGCTCATTGACCTTATAAGCATTTTCATTCCGATCGATTTAGGAATATTGTCCAGTACGTCTGTTCGTAATCCTACATCATTTTGTGGTATACCTTTATACATCGCTGCTATCTCGCTTCTTTCATCTGCTAGTCCAACATTTACACCTCTAAACCCTATTTCTGGAATTCCATTACTTATATTTCTAACTAAATCTCTTAGTATTGTTGTTTTTCCTCTACCTGGTGGTGATACTATTATTGAATTAAATACTGTATTTTTATCCAAGTTTATTATGTATTCAAAAGTTTTATAGCTGCAATTTAGAACCTGCCTTGCTATTCTAAAATTCAAGCTGCTTATGTATGAAATGTTTATTATTTTGTTTTCTTTAAATACTACATTGCCTGTTATTCCTACTCTGTGTCCACCTTTTAATGTTATATAGCCATTACATATTTGCTCTTGATATGCATAAATAGAATTATCACATATATTCTGTAAAATATTTAGTATCATTTCTGAATCAATTGTATAATTTATTACTTCTTCAACTTGTCCATATTGCAGAATTACAGGTCTATTAACTCTTATTCTTATTTCTTCTAATTTGTCTAGCTTGCCACATAGCTTTTCCTTAATTTCAGGTGGTAAGACTTTTAGTACTTCTTCCATTCATCTACCTTTTTTTCCATAAAAAATAATCATATATTATATATATATGATTATTTTTTGTTTTTAGAACTGTTTTATTAAATTTTATTCTTCCCAATTGTGGTAAACATTCATAACATCATCCAAATCTTCCAAAGCATCTATTAATCTTTGCATTTTTTCTGCTCCCTTTTCATCTAATGTAACATATGTAGAAGGTACCATTTGTATTTCTGCTTGCAAAAATTCTATTCCTTTTTGTTCTAGTGCTTCTCTAACTGCAGAAAAGTCTGCCGGTGATGTTGTTATTTCATAACATTCTTCTGTTGCTTCAAAATCTTCTGCTCCGTTTTCTAATGCTAACATCATCATATCATCTTCTGATAAGTCTGTTGTTGTTTTGTCTATAATTATTACACCTTTTTTTTCAAATAAATATGATACACAACCTGATGTACCCAAATTTCCTCCTGCTCTGTCAAATGCATGTCTTACATCTGCTGCTGTTCTATTTCTATTATCAGTGCTTGCCTCAACTATTACTGCTACACCACTTGTTCCATATCCTTCATACATAACTTCTTCATAACTTTCTGTATTTCCAGCACCCGCAGCCTTCTTTATTGCATTATTTATAGTGTCATTTGGCATATTATTTGCCTTACATTTTGCTATTACATCTTTTAATTTAGAATTACCAGCCGGATCAGGTCCACCTTCTTTAACTGCTACTAATAATTCTCTTCCTAATTTTGTGAATATTTTTCCTCTTGCAGCATCTGCTTTTCCTTTTTTAGCTGCAATATTATGCCATTTACTATGTCCTGACATGGTATTTCCTCCTTTTTATTTTATTGTATTTAAACCTTTTATAAGTTTTTACTTTTTATATAATAGCACATCTTTTCCTTTTTGTGTAGTATTTTTTAAAATAATTTACTCTACACTCTTTAAGCTTTCTATCATATTTATCTTTTTTAGCACAAAATGTATTATAAAGTTTACTATAATAGAAAATGCTATTGTTATTATTGCTGAATATATATAGCTCAAGATTGTTATATTCTGCATAAATCTTAGTGAATCTATTTCTATACTTGATATTAATCCTGTTGTTAAAAAAGTTCCGAATACTAATCCAATTATAACACCTAATATTGTAAATATTAAATTTTCTTTATTGATATAATTATCTACTTCCCTGTCATAAAATCCTAGTACTTTTAATGTAGCAATTTCTCTTTGTCTTTCTGCTATGTTTATATTCGCTAAATTATATAATACTACAAATGCTAATAATGCTGATGCTACTATCAATATTACTACTACATAGTTCATGGTATTTAGCATATTACTTACTGTTTTCATCAATGTATCTATAATGGTTACTGAGGCTACTCCATCAAATTTTAAAATGTCTCTTGATATTTCGTTTTGTCTTTCTATACTTATATCTTTTGTATTAATATATATCATATTGGTTTTATATTGTTTTACATTTTCCTGATAAAAATCTTTTGTCATATATATATAATGCCCAACATGATTTTTTGTAATGTTCTCTACTTTAAACTCGTATCTTACATCATCTCCATCTATAAATGTTACATAGTCCCCATATGTAACTCCTAACATATCTGCTGCTTTATCTGTTATAACAATTCCATTGCTATTCAATTTAATCTTTTCGCCAGTTTGATAATTAATTAAGTTATATGCATTTTCATAATTATCTAGTGATTCTGAAATAAACACATTTGTATTACAATTTATATTATTTTTTTCTAATTTACCTGCAGAAGCGCAAATTTTTGTGTATTCTTCAATATCTTCATTATCATTCAAATACTTTTCTATATTTTCTAATTCATTTGTATTTGTAAGTGTAATTGCAGAATCATACTTAAATATTCCTTTAAATTGTGCATTTGGAATATCTACTACTGAATCTTTTATTCCAAATCCGGTAAGCATAAGCCCTGTACAACCTGCGATTCCTATAATAGTCATAATTGCTCTTTTTTTGTATCTAAATATATTTCTGGCAGTTACTTTCTGAGAAAAATTAAATCTTTTCCATATAAATGTCATCTTTTCTAATAATATTCTTTTTCCCTTTTTAGGTGGCTTTGGTCTCATTAATACTGATGGCATTTCCTTTAGCTCTTTTTTAGCAACTATTATTGTTGCCCCACCTATACATAAAAATGCAATTATAATTCCCAATAATCCTATTTCTACTCTATAGGTGCAATAGAATTTTGGTATATTATATATCATACTATATAGTTTCCACACAATGTTTGGCAATAAATATAGTCCTACAGTCATTCCCAAAATTCCACCAATCACACAAGCCAAAACAGAATATAATATATATTTAAATATTATTTGTGTATTAGTATAACCTAGAGCCTTTAATGTTCCTATCTCTATTCTTTCCTCTTCTATCATTCTTGTCATAGTTGTTAAACTTATTAAAACTGATACTAAATAAAATATAACAGGAAACATTTTAGATATATTTGACATGGTTTTTATAGCATCAAAAATATTTGTATATCCTGTATTATCTGTTCTATCCTGAATATACCATTTGCATTTTTCTATTTTTTTTATATCTTCTCTTGCACTATTTAATTTTTGTTGTGCTTCTGCCAATTTTTCTTCCGCTTCTATTTTACTATTTTCATATTCCTTTTTATTTTCCTCTAACTTTGCCTTTCCTTCTTCTATTTTCACATTACCAGAAGCTATTTTATCTTTTGCTTTTTTAAACTCATAAACAGATTTAATCTTAGCATTTTTTATTTCTTCTTTTTTGCTATTTAACTCTTTTTCACCTTTCTCAATCTCGCTTTCCCATGCTTTTAATTGTGCTTCGCCTTTTTGGATTTCACTTTCTATACTGTTTTTTTGTTTTCTAAGTTCATTCAATGTACCTTGTGTAGTTAATATTTGTGATTGTATTTCAGAAGTGTCAATTCCCTGCTTTTCTAATTCTGCTTGCTGTGCTTGTAAAGTACTTAATATGTTTTCTAATGTTTCTATTTGGCTATCTATTTGTCCAATTATTAATTTGGTTTCTTGTTTTTTTGTTTCAAATGTTTCCTTTGAAGATTTTAAATTGTCTCTTTGGGTAGATAATTTATTTTCTCCTTCTTGAATTTGTTTTTCTGCTTTTTCAAATTCTGCGTTTGCATTTTCTTCCTCTGTTCTAATCCTTTTCTCTGCATTTTGCAATTCTATTTTTGATGAGTTTATTTTATCTTCCGCTTCTTTAATTTTATTTTCTGCATCTGTGAGCTTACTATTAACCTCTTCCTTTTTATCGTCAAATTCTTTTTGAGCTTTTTCCACTTTGTCTGTAGCTTCATTTACCAAATTAGTATATCTTTTTTCTTCTCTTTCTTGTTTTATTTCTTCTAATTTATCTATTACTGGATTTACCAATTCTAAATATTCTGTACTATTAGTTACAGTCTCTTTTGCATTTTTAACAGTTACATATGCCCCAGTGTAATAATCTAAATCAATTGCACTATCTTTTGTAAAAATATAAAATGACACTGTTCCATTGCCTATAGATGTATTGCCTCTCTCTGTTGATATGTATATAGGTGTTTCTATTATTCCCACAATTTCAAATTCCTTGATTTTAAAAGTTGGATTATCATCAGCACTTGTGTCTGTATTTTCCAAAACTATCTTTTTCCCTATATAGTTTTCTGCCCCTTTTCCTGTTCTTATAATTGCTGAATCCAATAAACACTCATTCTCATTTTCTATGTTTCTTCCCGCTATTATTGCTGGTGTATTTATTTTTTCGTTGTATTCTATAACTTTGCAAATACTCTCTTTTCCATCTATTTTAGTTAATGAATCTTTTGTCTGCACTCCATAAACATTTTCTATTCCATCTATTTCTCCAATTTTTTCTATATCCTCATCGGTAAATCCTAATGTTGATAAAATACTTATGTCATATAAATTATTATTATCAGCATAATTATCTAAGCTGTCTAACATATCAGGACTAGATGCTACCAATCCTGCAAAAAAACCAACACCAAGAAAAGCCATAATTAATATGGATATAAACCTTCTTCTTGTTTTTTTAATTGTTTTTAAATTATTTTTTAATAATGACTTTTTCAATTTTTTCACTTACCTTACCATTCTATATTATCAATTGAGATAGGATTCTCATTTATTTCAACTTTTTCTGCTGTTCCATTTTTAAAATGTATAACCTTGTCTGCCATTGGCGTTATAGCCGTATTATGCGTTATTATTATTACTGTCATTTTTTCTTTTCTGCACGTATCTTGTAATAACTTTAATATTTGTTTTCCTGTTTTATAATCTAATGCTCCTGTTGGTTCATCACATAATAATAACTTTGGATTCTTCGCTATCGCTCTTGCTATTGCAACTCTTTGTTGCTCGCCACCTGATAGTTGAGAAGGAAAGTTATTTTTTCTGTCTTGTAATCCTACCTCTTCTAAAATATCATCAACATTTAGGGCATCTGAACACAGTTGTGTTGCAAGCTCTACATTCTCTTTTGCAGTCAAATTTTGAATTAAATTATAAAATTGAAATACAAAGCCAATGTCGTTTCTTCTGTATTCAATTAATTCCTTATCATTTAATTTTGTTATTTCTTTATTATTTACCCATACCCTACCAGAAGATGCTTTGTCCATTCCTCCTAAAATATTTAGTGCACTCGTTTTACCAGCTCCACTTGGTCCAACTATTACCACTAGTTCGCCTTTATCTATACTAAAATTAGTATTATCCAATGCTTTTATTTTTACTTCTCCCATTTTGTATTCTTTAACAATATTTTTAAATTCTATATATGACACAATATTCCCTTCCTTTTTCCTTTTGTTTGTATTATATTATATCATATATGTGAAATTTTTTTGAATTTTTAGTATAATTTTTAAAATTTTTTAATATTGACTTATATTGATTAATAATATATAATGGTTTTTGAAACCAGATTAAATGGTTATTAAAAAGTAGGAGGTTTTAATGATTAAAAAAAATATTCAATGTTTTTCAACAATAAAAGAACTTTTATGTCATTCTGCAACTGTCTTTGCCAATAACATTGCTTTTACTGAAAAAGTTAAGCAGAATAATGAGACTGTCTACATTGATCATACTTATACCAATTTGTTAGACGATATTAATGCATTTGGGACATCTCTATATGAATTAGGATTACAAGGTAAGCGAGTTGCAGTAATAGGTCATAATTGTTATCAATGGTCTATTGCTCATTTAAGTAATATGTTAGGTGGGATTGTATCCGTACCTTTAGACAAAGGATTGCAAATAGGGGAACTAGAAAATTCTTTAATAAGAAGTGAAGCTTCTGCTATTGTTTTTGATGCTAAACTTAAAGATGTTATTGAGGAAATTAAAAGAAATGGAAAAACAAATATTGAACATTTTATTTGTTTTACTGATGTTGCTAATTTAATAGATAATGGAAAAAAGAAAATTGAAGAAGGAAACACTAAATATATAAATTGTAAAATAGACCCAGATGTTATGAGTATTTTATTATTTACTTCTGGAACTACTTCAAAATCAAAAGCTGTTATGCTAAATCAACGCGGAATTGCTACTAATATATATGATATGCTTTTAGTAGAATCTTTTTACGAAAATGATGTTAATATAGCTTTCTTGCCATTTCATCATATATTTGGTTCTACCGGTATGTTAGTCATGTTGGCATCTGGATTAAAAACAGTATTTCCAGATGGTCTAAGGTATATAAAGCAGAATTTATTAGAATATAAAGTTTCTGTTTTTGTAGGAGTTCCTATACTAATAGATAAAATGTATTCTACTATAGTAAATGAAATAGAAAAGCAAGGCAAAACAAAACTTATAAGTTTTGCAATAGGTTTAAGTAATATATTGCTTAAATTTCATATAGATATTAGAAGAAAAGTCTTTAAGGAATTAATTAATGCTTTGGGTGGAAGTATGAGACTTATAATTTCTGGTGGTGCTCCATTAGACTTAAAGGTTTCTAAATGGTTTAATCAGATAGGAATTCACTTGGTACAAGGATATGGATTAACAGAGACTTCCCCTGTTATATCTGCTGAAAATGATATTAATATCAAATATGGCTCTGTTGGAATTCCTATGGAGCATACAAATGTTAAAATTGAGAATCCAGATTCAAGTGGAATTGGAGAAATAGTAGTAAAAGGTCCAAATGTAATGCTTGGATACTATAAAGATATTGAGCAAACTAAATCTGTTATTAAAGATGGTTGGTTTTATACTGGCGATTTAGGATATCTAGATAAAGATGGATTTTTGTTTATTACTGGAAGGAAAAAAGATTTAATTGTTTTAAAAAACGGCAAAAAAGTTTTTCCAGAAGAAATTGAGATTTTGGTAAATAGATTGGACGAAGTTGAGGAATCTTTTGTGTATGGCTTGCCAGATAAAGATGATAAAAACAATGTTAAAATTGCTGTTAAGATAGTGTACAATAAAGAAGCGGTAAAAAGAAAGCATTCGGAAATGTCTGAAAAAGAATTAGAGGAATATTTGTGGTCTAAAATTAAAGATATAAACAAAACATTGCCTATGTATAAATATATAAAACACATAACAATAACTGATGAACCATTAATAAAAACCACAACTAACAAGATAAAAAGAAAAGAAGAACTAGATAAAATTTTAGAAAAGGAGGTAACCTGTGGATAGAATTAAATTATCTGACAGAATTTTGCCTACATATAGCAAAGGTGAAGAAATATTTAATATGGTGTCTCATATAGTTGGTGGCGCTTTAGGCGTTGTTGCACTTGTATTATGTGTTATTTTCTCTGCTTTACATCATAATGTTTATGGAGTTGTAGCAAGTTCTATTTATGGCACCTCCCTAATCCTATTATATACAATGTCTAGCATTTATCATGGCTTAAACCCTGATACCAAAACCAGAACAAAAAAGATTTTTCAAATATTTGACCATTGTTCAATTTTTATTTTAATAGCCGGAAGTTATACTCCTTTTTCTTTATGTACTTTAAGAGAATATAATTCTGCTACAGGTTGGACAATTTTTGGAGTTGTTTGGGGATTGGCCATATTAGGAATAGTATTTAATTCTATAGATTTAAAAAAATATAAAGTTTTTTCTATGATATGCTATATTTTAATGGGATGGTGTATTATGATACGAATACGCCTATTGCCTCAATTACTAACTTTTAATGGATTTATGTTATTACTAATTGGTGGAATTGTTTATACAATAGGAGCTGTTCTTTATATCGTAGGCAAAAAGCGTAAATGGAGACATTCTATATTTCATATTGCTTGTGTCATTGCAAGCTTATTACACTTTTTCTGTATATTTTTCTATGTAATTTAATTTATTAATAAAAGGGCGAATCGCCCTTTTATTATTTCATCCTTTCAAATAAAGGATTAATATTTTCAAGTTTTAAGTTTGGAGTAACTTCTATATAATTCCAAGTTGCTTTATCTATATGCAAATATTCGCGTATTTTCATAGCAGTCTCTGGCATAAAAGGTTCTATAAAATTTGATATATTAGCTATTATATTACTACATGTATATATTGTATCATTAAAACCACTTATATCTTCTTTTGCTTGAATCCATGGTTTTCTCTCATCATAGTATTTATTAGCCTCATCTAAGAAACCAATTATTAGTAATACTGCTTCTCTAAACTCTAATTTTTCCACTTGCTCCGAAATATTTGTATACATTTTTTCAATTTTATCTTTAAAAGTAGTATCCATATTTCCTTCTGGTATAGTCTCAATACCTTTATATTTTAATGTTCTATTTACAAAATTTCCAAGTTTATTAGTAATCTCATTATGTGTTGCCTTATAATCTTCTATTGTAAAGTTTGTGTCTTTTCTTTCTGGTCCATTTTTTATTAGATGTAATCTCAATGTGTCTACATTAAGTTCTTCTATTGCTTCCAGTATTGTCATTCCTACACCTTTACTTTTTGAAAACTTTTGATCATTAAAATTTAAATACTCTGTTGACACTATCATATCTGGCAATTTATAATTGTCCTCTAATGCCAATAGTAGTCCTGGAAATATTAGGCTATGGAAAGTTATATTATCTTTTCCATGCACCATATACATTTTATTATTATCAGATTCTTTCCACCATTGTCTCCAATCCAAATTGTTTTCTTCACAGTATTTCATAGTTGCTGTAACATAGCCTAAAACAGCTTCAATCCATACATACATTCTTTTATTTTCATAACCCTCAACTGGGATTTCTACTCCCCAGTTTAAGTCTCTTGTTACAGCTCTGTCTCTTAAACCTTGCTTTAAATATTTATCTGTTTCATTTTGAGCATTTTTTCGCCAATTATTTTTGTGCAATGATACATATTCTTCTATTTGAGGTTGTAATTTAGATAATGCAATATATAAATTTTTGTTATCTTTAACTATTGTTTTATTGCCACATTCTACACATATTGAACCAGCTAATTCTTCTTTTGTTGGCACGTGGCCACAATCACATTGATCACCTTTTGTCTCATTTCCGCATACTGGGCAAATTAGTTTAAGTTCTCTATCTGCTAAGAATTTATTACATTTTTCGCAATAGTTATCTTTGTCTATTTTCTCATATATATATCCATTGTCATACATTTTCTTAAATAACTCTTTTACTTTTGATTTATGATAATCATCATTTGTCTTTGTATATAAATTATAAGAAAAGTTCATCGCTTCAAATACTTTGCAAAATTCTTGATGAAAACCTTCCGCTATTTTGCAAGGTGTGGTGTTTTCTTTTTTTGCTCTTTCAGTTATTGGTGTTCCATGACAATCTGAACCTGAAACATATATTACGTCATCACCTATTTGTCTATGATATCTTGCTAAAATATCTCCAGAAATCAAGCCTGCTAAGTGACCTAAATGCAATGAATTATTAGCATATGGCCATGCTCCTCCAATTAATATCTTTTTACTCATAGTATAATGCCCCCTTTGCTTTTATTTTTAATCTTGGCTGTTTTCACTTTGTTCTACATTATTGTTTTCTGTCTCATTCATATTATTTTCATCTGTTTCATTTTCTATATTGGGTTCATTTGTTTCATTATTTATTTCATTTATTGTATTATTTTCTTCATTTTCGGTTGTATTTGTAGGTTCTGATGGTTCCTCAGGTTTTTCCGGCTCTGCTGGCTTTTCTGGTTCTGTTGGTTTTTCTGGCTTTACTGGTGTAACAGGTTTAACAGGTTCTGGTTTAGTTTTATTCCATGGATTATTTGGGTCTGGGTCTGTTGGATCCCATCCTTTAAACTCTGCATCTGAAGATATTTTAGGAGTAGCTGGTTTTCCTAATGGTCCAGGATTTGAGCTTCTGTAAAATGTTACAGGTGTTCCGGCTTGGCAATTATAAAATACCCAATAAGCATCTGCCACTGTAAGTCTTATACATCCCATAGAAGCAGCCGTTCCAAGCTTATTATATTCCCAATACTCTAAGCTAGATTTATCATATTTTCTCAAATATGGAACAGAATGAAGTAATATGTTTCCTTCCACCTGAGTTGTATATTGTCCATATACATCTCCAAATAAACCCTTCCATTCCCATCCACCATATTTCTTTAAATAGTATGTACCACTTTGAGGAGTTGCATACCCTGTAGAGCATGCCATTGCTTTTATACACTTTGTATATTTTCCATTAGAATCTTTTTCATAAACATTAATTACATTTGCTTGGCAATTAATTTCTAATTTGTATCTTGTACCATTTTCTGTATCATTTTTTTTAACTTCTGTTTTGTTTTCTTCTTTTTTCTCTTCACTTGGTTTTTCTTTTATTGTATTTTCCTCTGTTGGCTGTTCTTCTTTAACATCATTTTCTGGATTTGTACTTGTTTGTATTGTTTTATTAACATCTAACCCTTGTTTGGCATTTTTAATTGTTTTTGTATCTTTTAAAATAAAGAATGCTTCTATCCCTAATAAAATTACCAATATTGATATTATTGCAATTAAAATAATTTTTATTTTTTTATTTTCTTCTATTTCTTTCATTCGTTTTCTCCTAAAATTCTGATTATTTCTTCATATATTTCTTCATGAATGTCTTCTATACTTCTTATTTCATCATTTCTTACACATTTTACAGTATACCAGTTGTATTTTTTTGCAACATCTATTGCAGCATTATAACTATCAATAATATGGTTTTTATCTCTTTCGTGTATATCTTTTTGGGTATCATGCGTAAATTTATTTTCTCTGTTTGCAATTAGTTCCAATGCTTTTTCTGGAGGCATCTTAAGGAAAAATACCTCTGTTGGGACTGGCAGTCCATATAAATTAAATTCAAAATCCCATAACCATTCTAAAAATTTTTCTCTTTCTTTCTCATTTGCTATTTTCCCTGCCTGATGAACCATATTAGCTGTTGTATATCTATCTGCAAGGATTATACCACCATTTTTATAATATTCTTCATAATCTTTTTTATATGTTGCATATCTATCTGCTGCAAAAAATGTAGAAGCTATATATGGACTTACATCCTTTGCATTTTCTCCAAATTCTCCTGCTAAATACATTTTTACAAGTGAAGATGAAGGACTATCATAGTTTGGAAAGCTTACTAATTTATAGTCTATTCCATCTTTTTCAAATCTTTCTTTTAATTTCTCTAATTGTGTTTGTTTTCCACTTCCATCTGTACCATCTATTACAAATAATTTTCCCATTTGTTTTTACATCCTTTTCTTTAATTTTATATTACGTTTTACTCCAAAACCAATCTAAGTCTTTATCCTTTTTATTATCTTTTGGTTTTTTCGTTTTAAATTCTTCAAATTTTTTGTCTAAATACAAATACGATATGAATGATAAATATATAAAAAACATATCTCCAATAATAGAATACATTAATGCTTTTTTAATTTCATCTACTGTATCTGGTTTTAGTAAAATATAATCTGCCGAATGAAATATAAGAATCATTAAAGATGTAAAAAGCATTAATGCTATTACTATGCTTTTTCTTCTCTTGTAGGATATATACATTAATACAGTATATATAATTAATGCAAACACAATAATTAGTGGCTTTGTAAAATCAATTATTGGCATTTTACATTTACTCCTTAGTTTATTTTAATTTTTTTTCAATCAATTGTGCAAGGTTTTCTGCTTTTTCTTTTAAATATGCTTTGTCTTCTCCCTCTAACATTACTCTTATTAGTGGTTCTGTTCCAGAAGGTCTAATTAATACTCTTCCATTTCCAGAAAATTCCTCTTCTAATTTTCTAATTTCTGTTTGAATCTCATCATCTGTTTCATAGTCTTTTTTCTTTTTAGAATCAATCTTAGCATTTACTAATACTTGAGGATACATTTTAATAATTTTACACAATTCTGATGCTGATTTATTACTTTCTAACATTACTCTAATTAGCATTAATGATGTTAATATTCCATCTCCTGTTGGGTTATAATCTAATAAAATAACGTGTCCTGACTGTTCTCCACCTATATTATATCCATTTTTCAACATTTCTTCTAGAACATATCTGTCCCCAACTTTTGTTTGTTTTATTGTTATTCCATTTTCTTCGGCATATTTTTTTAAGCCCAAGTTACTCATAACAGTTGCTACTATTGCATTATTAGCAAGCTTTCCTTTTTCTTTTAGATACTTAGAAATAATAGCTATTAGTCTGTCGCCATCTATTTCTTCTCCATTTTCATCAACTGCTAAGCATCTGTCTCCATCTCCGTCATAAGCAATTCCTAAGTTACATTTATTTTCTACAACATATTTTTTTAGTACATCTAAATGTGTAGAGCCACAATTATCATTTATATTTATTCCATTTGGTGTATTATTTAATATATAGTGTTTTATTCCTAGAGCGGCAAATACTTTTTCTGCAACAACAGATGTAGCACCATTTGCAGTATCTATGGCAACTACAAAATTTTCTTTTTCATAATTTTCAAAGTCTTCTTCAAAATTTTTCCTAAAGAAATATACATATTCATCTAATAAATCTGTTCTTATTTCTGAAACGCCTATTTTATCATTTACAGCTGTAAAGTCTGTTAATTTATCTGAGTCCATTATTTCTTCTATTTCTTCTTCAATTGTATCTGGAATTTTCATTCCTTTATTACTAAAGTATTTAACACCATTAAATTCATATGTATTATGAGATGCAGAAATCACAACACTTGCATCTGCTTTAAGTTTTTTAGTCAAATATGCCACTCCTGGGGTTGGCATAACACCTAATATTTTTACATTAGCTCCATAGCTTAAGAAGCCTGCAACCATTGCACTTTCTATAAGAGTACCAGATATTCTTGTATCTCTACCTATTAATATTGTTGGTGTATGGTCTGTATGTTTAGATAAAACATATGCACCAGCTTTTGCAACTTTATAAACTAATTCTGGAGAGAGTTCAGTATTAGCGATTCTTCTTATTCCATCTGTTCCAAAATATTTTCTCATTTTTCAATCACATTTCCTTTCTTTTATTTATACTACATATTATTCTGCAAATTTTACTTTGTCAATTACTTTTGGTGTAAATACTTTTAAATAATATGGATTTATATCACTTAGTATATCTCTAATTAGAACTACATTTCCATCTTTATTTGTAATTTTAAGATTTGGAAATGTTTTTAACATTTCCTTATTTGAAAAAATTTTATCAACTAGTGATTTCATTGGCATATTTTTATATTGTTCAATATATTTATCTATATATTTTTCTTCTATATTTAGCTGTACTTTATTTTCGCTTACAAGTCTTACAAAAAATACCTTTAGCCCAATTCCTGTAATTACCATATCTATCATCAAAAATATCATAATAATTATAACAGCTTTTTTCAATTGTTTGTATGAAAATTTTTCTAAAAATTTGTCCACTTTTGGATTAAAATGTGTGATTAGATAAATTGCCAAAATTCCCCAGAACATAGAAAATGCTACACAAATTCTACCATTAATATTAAAAGCCATATCCGAGTAATCCCACCATACCACATGGAATATGGCTTCTCCTATTAAACTAACCACATATTCTATAATTGAGCCAACTAAAAAGCCTCCAAAAAATAATGTGTAATTATTCTTTTTAAATTTCTGTAGAGCCAAAATCATTATAACAGCTCCCAAACCATAAATTGAACAAAATGGTCCAATAATAAAGCTTTTTCGGCTTTCTAAAACACCTTTAGTTAATATTCCAAATATTGTTTCTATTATAAAACCAATAATACTATAAATTATAAAATATGCAAGTAAAGTTGTTATTGTAAATCCTTGTATTTTTAATGGTTCTTTTTTTGATTCGTTTATTTTTTCTCTCATTAGTGCTCCTTTAAACTACATCTTTTCTGGCATCTGTATTCCTAGTAAATTTGCGCCTCTTTTCAATATAATTCCTGTTGCATAAGTTAAATATAATCTTGCATCTTGTGTTTGTTGTTCTTCACCTATTATTTTGTTTTCATTATAGAAGCTACTAAATGCTTGTGCAAGGCTTATTAGATACCTTGCTAATATATATGGTTCATATTTTTCAGCAGCTTGCATAATTATATCTCCAAAATTATAGATTAATTTTATAATTTCTAAAGATTTTTCGTCTTGTAGCTTCTCAAAATTAACATTTTCTATTTTTGGAATGTATCCTGCTTTTTCTAAAACACTTTTAGTTCTTACATATATATATTGAACATAAGGTCCTGTTTCTCCATTAAAATTAAGCATTGTATCCCAGTCAAATAATTCATCTTTTATTCTGCTATTATATAAATCATTGAATATAACTGCTCCTATTCCTATTTTTTTTGCAATTTCTTTCTTATTCTCTAACTCAGGATTTTTAGCATCAATTATTGTTTCTACTCTTGAGGTCGCTTCATTTAATAAGTCTTCTAATTTTATTACATTTCCATCTCTTGTTGATAATTTTCCATTTTTTGATTGAATCATTCCAAATGGAACATGTACTAGTCCATTAATGTATTTTTCATCTAAGCCTAACAACTTAGCCACCTCAAATACCTGTTTAAAATGTAATATTTGCTCATATGAAGTAACATATATATTTTTATCATAATTATATTCTCTTGCTCTATACATTATAGCTGCTAAGTCACGCGTTGCATATGTTGTAGAGCCATTCGTTTTGCCTATTATACAAGGTGCCATATTTTTATCAGATAAGTCTATTATCCTTGCCCCTTCGGATTCAACAAGTTTTCCGGTACTTTCTAAAATATGTACTATTTCATCCATTTTATCTGCATAAAAAGCTTCGCCATTTAAAGAATCAAAATGTATGTCAAGCATATCATAGACTTTTTGAAACTCTTTTATACTTAGATCTCTAAATTTCCTCCATAGATTTGTACAATATTCATCTCCATCTTCCAATTTTTTAAAATTATTTCTGCATTCATTTAATACTGTTTCGTCCTCTTTGCAAAGCGCATTTATTCTTATATAAATTTTAGTTAATTCATCAATTGGATTTTCATCTATATTGTACTCTTCTCCCCATCTTTTGTAACCTTCTATTAATTTTCCAAATTGTGTACCCCAGTCTCCTAAATGATTTACACCTATGCAGTTATAACCCAAGAATTTATACAGTTTATATATACTATTTCCTATTACAGTAGTACGTAAATGTCCTATATGAAAAGGCTTTGCTATATTAGGCGAAGAATAGTCTATTACTATATTTTTTCCTTCTCCTACTTTACTTGAGCCATAATTCTCTTTTAGTTTTTCTACCTCTGTTAAAACTTCAGAAATAAGCATCTGAGCATTTACATAAAAGTTTAAATATCCTCCCGCTATTTCTATTTTAACTATTTCATTATTTTCAAATGTTAATTTATCTTTTAATTCATTAGCAATAACTGGTGGAGCTTTTTTTAAATCCTTTGCCAACTTAAAGCAAGGAAATGCATAATCTCCCATTTCTTTGTTTGGCGGAGTTTCTATAAATTCATATATATTTTTTGAATCCACATTAGTTATTTCTCCAATTTTTTCCGATATAATTTTCTTAAAATCTACCAAATTAATTTCCCCTTTATTATATATTAATCTCCTAAATTTATTCCTATGTGTCTTGCTGTTTTCACCAAATCGTGATCCAGATTTACTTTTCTTATATTGCTCTCTGCGGTATTGCCAGATGCTGCACCTATTTTTTTATTGTTTCCTACTACATCTTCAAGTGGAACATAATTTAATCTACCATCTTTTATTACTGTTAATACATTAAATTTACCTTCCATAGCAAGCTCCATTGCTTTTGCTCCATATTTAGTTGAAAGGACTCTATCAAAAGCAGTTGGACTACCACCTCTTTGCATGTATCCCAAAACTGTACATCTTGCTTCTAACCCTGTTAACTCTTCTAATTCTTTTGCAACTTTGAATCCTGCTCCTCCTAATTTTGTATTATCTACGCCTTTTCCATTGTTTCTTGTTCCCATTATAGTAATATCGCCATTTATTGGCTTTGCTCCTTCTGCTACGACAACTATACTAAATGCCTTTCCTCTGTTTTTTCTATTAAGTATTTTTCTTGCTGCACTATTTATATCATATGGTATTTCTGGAATAAGTGCCACATCAGCACCTCCCGCTATTGCTGATTCTAATGCAATCCATCCTGCATATCTTCCCATTACTTCTAATACCATTATTCTATGATGTGTTTCTCCTGTTGTGTGCAATCTATCTATCGCTTCTGCTGCAACAGATACTGCCGTGTTGTACCCAAATGTTATTTCTGTACATGCAACATCGTTATCTATTGTTTTTGGAACTCCAATAACATTTATTCCTTTTAATGATAAATCTCTTGCCGATTTTTGTGTTCCATCTCCTCCTAAAGTAAATAGACAATCTATTTCATCCTTTTTAATGTTTTCTACACATATATCTGATAAATCCTTATATACTTTCTCTCCGTTTTCTTCTACTGGGTAATTGAAAACATTGGCATTTGTTGACGAGCCTATTATTGACCCTCCTTTAGGTAATATACCTTTTGCATTACCGGTAGCATCAGTTGCTAACTGTACAAAATTGTTTTGTAATAATCCTCTATATCCATCTATAAATCCATAACATTCTATATTATTATTTTCTGCTGTTTTTATAATTGCACGCATTACTGCATTAAAACCAGAAACATCTCCACCATTAGCAAGTATTGCTACCTTCTTTATCATATGATTTTCTTCCTTTCAAATTAAAATATTCTTATAATATTATACCAATAAATAAAAAAAATACAACCCAAAGTTGTATTTTTTTACTGTATTTATGTTATTTTATGCTCTTGGATGAGCTTTTTTGTAAACATTTCTTAATGCTGGATCTTGAAATTGCATATATACTTGTGTTGAAGATATATCTGAATGTCCAAGCATTGTTTGTATTGCTTTAAGGTCTGCACCATTTTGTAGTAAATGTGTTGCAAAAGAATGTCTTAAAACATGTGGAGTTATATCCTTTGTAATATGTGCTTGTTCTTTATAATATTTAACTATTTTCCAGAACCCTTGTCTTGTTAATCTTTTTCCATTAACATTAACAAATAAAGCTTTTTCATTTTCGTCTTTTATAAGTATTGGTCTTGCTTTTTCAACATATTCTTTTAAAGCCTTTAATGATATAGAGCCTAATGGAATATTTCTTTTTTTACCTACTGTATTACATATAACAAAACCTTGTTCTAAATCAACATTTTCTATGTTCAACGAGATTATCTCTGTAACTCTCATTCCAGTTGCATATGCAAACTCTAACATTGCCTTGTCTCTAGTACCTTTTAAGTCTACATCCTTAGGTTGCTCTAACAACAATTCTACCTCTTGTGAAGTTAATACACTTGGAATTTTCTTTTCTACTTTAGGCGATTGTATATTTTCTGTAGGATCATTTTTTATTTTTTTAGTTCTTACTAAATATTGGTAAAAAGACCTTATTGATGCTAAATTTCTAGATATTGTTGAAGCTTTTTTTCCTTCTTCTTTTAAATAGTCCATATATTCTTCTATTTCTTCATTGCTTGTTTTTGTATAATTCATATGGTTTTCTTCTATATAATCTGCATATTGCATTATATCTCTTCTATATGATTCAAGTGTGTTTTTTGATACTCTTTTGTCATTTTCTAAAAATTCTAAAAATAATTTTATTTGCTTTTCCATTATTGTTATTCTCCTTCTCTCAATTAACATAAACTTTATATATGTTATACCAAATTTCGACTAAAAAGTAAATAGTTTTTCAAAAAATTTTATATGTAATTTATTACCATTTTTAATAAATTAGGTGATATGTACGTTTCAACCACGGCTGATATAACTAGCAAAATTAATATTATTACCGAAAATAATGTATGCCTTATTATCTCAAATTTAATATTTTCTCTTCTTTTATCTTTTATTATCGACTTATATACTTTTATTCCTGTAACTGCTAATGCTAGCAATGCCGGTATAAAAATTATATTTTGCATTAATAAGCTACATGTAGCAAATATAGCTCCTTTTCCTATTCCAAATGTTGCTACAGCTGAAGATATAGTATATCCCATACAAAATCCCCTAAAAGATACTATGCCAAACACTATAGGCAACCCTATTATTGTTGAACCAGCAAACCACATTATTATTGTAAGAATTACATTATCTTTTATAGAGTTTTTTATAAGTTCCATATTGTCAATTTTATAATTGGTCTTTAGTGAATTAGAAAAATTATTAAGATATTCCGTTATCTGCATTATTTGTGTTTCATTTGCATTGTTTATAAATATAACTCCTAAAATTAATCCTATTAAAAATAAAATTGATACTATTGCATATTCTCTTATGTTATCATATATGTGTTTCTTTATAATGTTTGCAATTGTACTTTTTGCAGTTGTTTTTCTCATTTTATTATCATTCCTTCTTTAGATATATATTTTATACATAATATCTATTCAATAAAATGAGTTTTAGAACCTAGCTTGCTGTTAATTTTCCATAAACTCCTCCGCCACCAGATTGTATTTTTATATTACCCTCTCTTGCATCTATTATTGTGTTTGCAACCTTTTCGCCAACTACACTTTCTATATCATCTTTAGACAACTTGTGCAATATATCCATTTCTGTCCCAAAAGTATTTAATAATTTCTCTATTGTTTTTGCGCCCAACCCTGGTATGAAAGTAAGTGGAACCTGATATATATATGGTGGCCTATGTTTTGGGCTTTTAAATTCCTTTTTGTCTTTTATTAATTCTATTCTATCAAATACTCCAAAAGTAACCTTTTCGCTTGAACATTTTGGGCATCTTTCCACTGGTTCTTTTGTTTCTATTACCGAACTACAATTATCGCAAAATGTTCTATGGTATTTACCTAATTTAGGATCCAAACCATAGTTACACAGTACTTTTCTTCCCTCTTCATTTTTCAAAGCTTTTACAACTTCTTTAAAACTTATATCTTGCACTTGCATTTTATTATATTCTCTAGCTATTTTAGGCAATGAATGCGCATCTGAATTTGTTATGAATGTTTTATCTTCTAATTCTGATATTGTATCTGCCAAATATGTATCTGCACTTAATCCTAATTCTATTGCAAATATCTTACTAAATTTTTCTTTAAATATATTTTGCATTCTATCCACGCAATTTCCGTAATAACTTTTAAATGGAGTAAAGCAATGTGCTGGTATTAAAATTCCATTATTTTTTTCTACTATATCTATTAGCTCATAACCAGAAATATCAGACCTTTGCGTGCTTAATGTTATATTTTTTATATGTGTGCTCATTTCTTTTGAAAAAGCCTTTATATCGTCTAAGTGCGGAAAAAAGCAAACATTATGTGCCGCTCCCTTTTTCCCATTTCTTCCAACTTCAGATGTTTCCACTTCACTGCCCAATAATATGCATACTTTATCTTTATATATTATTCCACCATCTTCTATTTCATATGCCTGTCCTGTTCTCAAGAAATTCTCTATATCTTCTATTACATATGGTGATGCACAATCTATTATTCCTACTATTTGTATTCCTTTTCTATCTGCACACTCTTTTGCTATATTAGCAAAATTCAAACTTTTTGCTGCTGTTATCTTTATTGGTTTTCCGCTTTCACTTCTTCCTATATGTACATGTAAATCTGCAAATATTTCTCTCATTTCTTACCACATTTCCTTTTCCTTTTACAATCCTAATTCATCATAAAATCTTTTTGGCTCTCTTAAAGTTCTTTCCACAGAACTGCTTTCTTTATTTTCAACTATTTCCATATCTGTATCTTTTATTAAATCTGATAACGGGATCCCTTGTATTCTTCCTTGTGCAATAGGATATCTTTTAGATATTACCTTCATTCCATCAACTATGTTATTATCATCTGGAACACTATTTATCCCATCTGCTAAAAAACGTAGAACACCTGAAACACCTGGAATAATTACTTCTCTATTTTCATTCATATCTTTATTGCCTCCATTCTATTTACAAAATCCTTAAATATTTCTAAATATCTATTTTCTTTATCCTTTAAATTTCTAAATTCCAATAGAACTAAGGCTTCATCACATTTAAATCCAATTCTTTCTGGTCTGTCCAGAAGCATTCCACCAAATTGATCAATTAATTCTAAAATATCTGCTTCTGGCTCTCTAGGTTCTAGCCCACTATATCTATTTACTTGTTCACATATTCTGCAAAATCTTTCGTCAAATCCAAGATTTCTTAAATACTCGGCTCCTTCTTTTGCATATGTTTTGATTTTCTCCATATCAGAAAAATTATCAACTTTTTTACAATTACACAATATGCATGCTGTTAAAATTAAATTTTTATCCAAATCAATTTCTGTGTGATCTAGAAATAACTTGGCCAACACCGTCTTAAAAATAACAGTGTTATTAAAAAAAGTATTAGCTTTTTTTCGCAAATAATATGCTATTTCAAGTTTCTTTACCCAGTCTTTTTCTTCCATTATATATGTTGCAAAAGTTTCCATTTCAATGTTTCCTTCCATAATAAATGGGAATGTCTTATGCATACAATTATGTGATTTCCCTTACGCAGATTATATGATAAAAAATATTACATTTCAATAAAAATAATGAAATGTAATATTTTTGTAATATTTTACATGGTAATTATTTTATTAGTATAGTCTAAGTTAGACCAAGAATCGCTTTCATATCCTAGAGTATATACATTGGTCGCAAATATATCAGTTTCTAGCATTTCCTTTAATGCCTTATTTTTAGATTCATCCATATATTTTTTTACTGAAGTTACTATTTGCGCTCTTTTATTATGTTTTACTATTTGTGATATCAGTTTTTTACCTTTTTCATTAAAACCTAAAATTCTTGCATATGGAGTTGTTTTTTTAGAAGTCATCATTTTTTCACTTGTTATTCCTAGTAAAGCATATATTAGAATTCTTTGTATTCTTGTCTGGGTATATCTTTTACATTTTACTATATTGACAAAGTCAACAACATTATTGCAAGAATTTGCTGCATTTTTTATAGCATTTTCTAATCCCTCTGATACATCTGCAAGTTGAGCAATATCTCCCACCTTCATTTTTCTTAAATTATATATTATTTCTTTCTGAAATTTTGATAAATCTAATACATAGTGTCCTCTTCTTAGTTCATCTGCTAAAAGTGCATACGAAGACTTAGGCATAACTTTTTGTATTTCTTCAAACTGACCTGTTGCTATCATTTTTCTTATTGCTGTTGCACTTGCAAAATCATCTATAATTATTTCATCATTATATAATACTTTTTCTCTTCTAATTCCTATTGGATTTAATTTGCTTTTTAACTTTTTTATTGCCTTTAAATATTCTATTGCCAATATATTGTTTGCCCCTGTTAATATATTTGCATATTGTTTAATATCATTCAAGTACATCATTACAGCATTTTCTCTAGCCTTTGGAAAGGATATTCCTTTTTTTAGCTCATGGTTTAATATATTGGTATATTCTTTTGGCTCCATATAAAAAACATTTGCTATATTGTTTAAACTAGCAATATCTTTTGCCTCTATACCAAAAGATATTGTATCAACTATTTTTAATGAGTCTAATAATTTTATAGCACCTTCTGCAAAGTTTTCTGCGCTTGAAACACTATATACAGTTGGTAATTCTATTACTAAATCTACTCCATTAGCCAATGCCATTTTTGCTTTTGTCCATTTATCTATAATAGAAGTATTACCTCTTTGTACAAAATTTCCTGACATCACACATATTACAAAATCTGCACCTGTTTCTTCTATGGATTTTTTTATATGATATAAATGGCCATTATGAAATGGATTATATTCAGCTATTGTCCCTAATACTTTTGGCATAAACTCACCTTCTTTATATTGTATTGTTTTTTATTTATTGTTATAATATCATATAATAAAAATATTTACAATTAGAAGGAGAAAATTAAATGGAAGAAGTTATTATATATACTGATGGTGCCTGTAGTGGTAATCCTGGGCCAGGTGGTTGGGGAACAATTTTAATGTATAAAGATAATAAAAAAGAAATTTCTGGTGGCTTAAAAAATACTACCAACAATGTAATGGAACTAACTGCTGTAATAGAGGGATTAAAGCTTCTAAAATTTCCATGTAATGTTCATCTTTATAGTGATAGTGCTTATGTGGTAAATGCTTTTAATCAAAATTGGATTAAAAATTGGGTTAAAAATAATTGGAAAACATCTGATAAAAAAGATGTAAAAAATAAAGAGCTTTGGCAAGAATTACTTTCTCTTACCAAAACTCATAAAGTCACATTTCACAAAGTAAAAGGTCATGCAGACAATGAATTTAATAATAGATGTGATGAATTAGCCAGAATGGCAATACATAGTTAGCTTATTATTTACCTTCTTTTTTAGAAGGTTTTTTCCTTATTTCCTTTTGCATTTCTTCTACCTTATCCCCTATATTATCTTTTATTTCGCTTGCACTCTGGGTTATTTTTTCTTTCATGCTTTCAACTTTATCTGACATTTCTGTTTTTACTTCCTTAGCCTTTTGTGCTATTTGCCTTGCTTTTTCTTTTATCTTAGCCTGCAAATTTGGGTATGCTTCCATAAGTCTTTTGTTGAAAAAAGATTTTCCTATTAATACTTCCCTTACCTTTTTTGTAATTTCTTCTGTGTTATCCTTTATTTTACCTACATTTATGGTTTTAACAGTTTTGGTAAAACTTGATATTACATTATATGAAACAATATTATCTGTAATAAATATTGTAAAACAAATTGCAGAAATAATATTTAACATAGAATTTGAAAGCATATTTAAATATTTAAATGTTATTGGATTTAATACATACATAACCAAACATCCCAATATTCCAAATGGCACAACTGTTTCTAGACATATTCTTCCATTTATGTTATATTTTTTAGCGCTATAATCCCACCATCTTGCTTTAAATATTTTTTCCATTATGTAACTTGTAAAATACTCTAATATTCCACATATTATTACTGCCATCAAAAATAATACTATTGGATCTTTGGTATAGTTTTTTAATAAAATTGTAATGGCTAGTCCACCAAATCCATAAATTGGACAATATGGGCCTATTAAAAAGCCTCTATTTACAAATTTTCTTTTTTCTATAGATACTAATGTTGTTTCTATTATCCAACCCAAAATTGCATAAGTAAAAAACAGCATAAAGTATGTAAATACATTTCTCATTTTTTTCTCTCCTCTTCATAAACAAACAATTCATTTTTAAATTTAACATATTTTTCTTAATTTAGCAATAAAAAATCCTTCATATTCTTGTGTTGGACATATGCATAAAGTTCCATCTATTGTTGTTGGTAATTGTGGTAATGTTTCCTTGCCTTCAAATTCAATTGGAACAATTTCCATTCCTTTATTCATTATTGTTTTTACTATTTCTTCATTTTCTTCTTTTAATATTGAACACGTTGAATATACCAATTCTTTGCCACCTTTTAATATTTGTACTGCTTTATTTATTAAACTTCTTTGTGTTTTTTTGCATTTTTCAACAAGCTCTAATGTAAAATACTTATTCAAATCTGTATTATTCATATTTATAGTACCACTTCCACTACATGGGCTATCTAGAAGTATTTGATCAAAAGAGAAAAATTTATCTATATTTCTTGCATCTTTTACCATAACATATGCTAGAGCTCCTTGCCTTTCTAGATTGTATTTTAGTCTCTCCGCTCGTATATTACTCATTTCGCAGGCTGTTATATTTGCATTGTTATTAGTAAGTGCTGCTATTTGTGTGGTTTTTCCTCCTGGCGCTGAAGTCATGTCTAAAATATCTGTTTTTTCTGCAGGATTTAAAATTATTGGTGGCAACATAGATGACAAACTTTGTAAATATATTTCTCCATTTTTATACATTTCTAATTTTTGTATCTCTTCTTCATTTCTATTAAGTATTATAAAAGCCTCTTTACTCCATTTTACTTTTTTATACATTATTCCATTTTCAACTAGCCTCTGTTCAATTTCTTCTGCTGTTGTTTTTATTGTATTAACTCTAAAAGTAAGTTTTCTTTCTAACTTATAGCCTTCTATTATTTGATTAGCTTGCTCTTCGTTATATTCTTTATATAATCTTTCCATAAAAAAATCGGGTAATTTGTTCATCTAATTATCATTCCTTTTTATTATTATTCTATCATCTTCTGCTTTATCTTTTATTTTATCTGCTCTATATGATTTTATTATATATTGGCTCTTCCCATCAAATTTTATTGTAACTGATTTAGTATAATCATTGTTACTTTCTTCATGTTTTTCATCTATTATTAGACTAGCATTACACTTTTTTAGTGTTTCAAATGTAGATATAAATCCAATGCCTGTACCGCCAGTTTCTTTGTGTGTTGTTACAGGTTCCAATCCTAATTTTAACAATGTTTCTATTTGAAATTCTATACCTGTATCACATACGCAAAATTCGTAGCAGTTATTTTTTATACCCAATATTGCTATAATACTTTTAAACTTATTTTTACTAAAATTTATTGCTATTATTGCATCTTTTAAATGATCCCCAATTAAAGTTACTAATCTATCCTTTTCTATAATATTATTAATTAATGGATATACATTTCCTTCTATTTTTAGCTTAAAATCAATATTATTTTTTATACATTCAATTTGCATATATTTAAACATTTCATCAATTTCTTCTATTCCTGTAAGCGATAGCTTTTCCACTTGTTTTATTGATTTCATTTTATTAGAATATTCTTTTGATAAACTATTTATTTTGTTCGTAATAGCTAGTTCCCTTCCAACTTCCATATTTGTATTATTTATAAAATCATTTACTGTCATCTCTAATGCTTTTTGTCTATTATAGAATTCATGATTAATTTTGCTAATCTTAAACTTTTCCTCTGAAAGAACTTTTATTTTCTCATCCTTTTGTTTAATTTCATTTTCATAATCTGCCATTGTTTTTTCCAATAACTTTTGCTTATAATATAAAACCAATGTTTTTTGAATCATAACAAACATAATAGTACCTAAAATAATAAATGAAATCAAAATATGCCTTGTCAAATTGCCATAATAATTGCCAAATAAGGTGTATACAAATATCACAGCAATACTTATGTTTATAGTTATTATGTCTATATACTCATTATTGATTTTTTCCTTAATAAAAGCCAGCCCTTTATTAAATCTTTTAATTCTGAAAAGTACACAAATTGTTAGTCCTTGTATTACCACCATTAAAATCATCATAACTATTTTGGCATTATTTACCCTATTTAATATATTTTGTAATGGAAAAATAGCAGCCACGGAAATAACTAATGACATTATACATACCGCAAAAGCCAGTAAAATCGCTGAAGGTCTAATTTTCTCAGTACTTATTTGATTTATTATTATGGCAGATAATATAATTATTATAATCATTACTTCATTTGTTTTAAAATAACTCTTCATTAGAAGGTTTAAAGCACTTAAAAAGAAATTAATAATAAATATCAAAGCACATGTTTTTTTACTATAGTTTTTATTCATAATCCTAGCATATATATAGCTTGTATAGTTTAATAGAAAGAACATTTTTATAAGTGTATTTAATAAATCAATTTTCACTTTTCTCACCTTAATAATTAAATATGACTATATTATAAATAAAAAAAGAGAAGTAATCAATATTTTTTTACTTCTCTTGTATTTTTATAATCCTAACCAATATCTTAACCATTCCCAGAAATCCATTCATATCACCACCTATTTTTTTATTTTTTACAATAAAAAAATATCACTTATATCCATTTATATAAGTGAACAGTAGTGATTCAATTATTTGATTAAATCTGATTTTTGTCATTTAGTGATTATTACTTTTTGTGATATTTTATCACTTTGTAGACATACTTTCTTTCATCTACCAAGTAATATTTGAATTTTGCCACAATGCAATGCATTGTGGCGCTTTTTATATCATCTTTTTCTTTATTTTATTGGCATAATAATATATAAATTCAGTTGGTGTTGGTACTCCTGTTTCATAATTAATTTTTGCTGTGTAATATGTGGTTAAATCTTCTATTGCAGATATTCGCCAAGCATAAAGTATTGCATTCTGCATTGCTCTGCTTATAGTACTTGTAGACCTTTTATATTTACCACCTAAATATTGTATTATTGATATTTTGCTTTCATTATTTTCTTGCATTATTGCATAATATATAGAGTCATGTAAATACTTTCTGCCTTGTAAATGAGTTCCTACTCCTATCAAATCAAGTTCTTTGTCAATTTCTTCCAATATTTTTTTATCATCATTTGATTCATTGTGTTTAGTATCTTCAGTGTAGCTTATATTATTTGTATACCCATTTAACAATAGTAATGTATCTATTACGCTTTCCTCCGAATAACCTTCTTGTTTTTTATAAAATATAAAATCAACTTTATTATCATGTAAATAATCATAAACAGAGTCTGTACATATGTTTGTAGTTACTATTATTTTAGGCAATATTTTTAACTTAATTTTCCTTAACTCTTTTAGAAATCCAAATCCACTACCTTTTCCATTTGTTAATTCTAGATCTAATATAATACCGTCTGGCATATTATTTTTTACACAGTTTAACGCTTCTACTTCCGAGTTTGTTATTGCAATAAATTTTATCTCACTTTTTGCTCTTTCAATTTTCTTAAATATTTCACAAGTATTAACATCATCTTCCACTAATAATAATTTCATTTTAATCTCCATAAAAATAAATACCTCTTGTTTTTTCATATATTATCATATTTTTTCATTTTTTTCCACTAATATGTATTGTTTTTTGTCATTTTATAATTTGTTTATAATTTTAGAATTAATTTGATATTAATTTTGTGAGGTTTTTTATGAAAAAGCAAATTGGTTTAAGAATAAAAAATATACGTGAAAATATGAATATGTCAAAAGAAGAATTTTCTAAATTACTTGGTATCTCTGGTCAATATCTAGGAATTGTTGAACGTGGAAAAAGTTGCTTATCCATTGAAAAGTTAAAAAGACTTTGTGATTTAACCAATACCAGTGCTGATTATATTTTGTTTGGCAAAAATAATAATATAAAATCGGAAACTAGTAAAATGTTAGAATCTTTTAGTAATGAAGAAATAGAACTTGGTTGTGATACTTTAAAAAAATTAGCAGTTTTTATTAAAAGTATAAATTAACCTGAGTGGCTAAAACCGCTCAGGTTAATTTGTTTCGTTTGTTAGTTTTCTTCAAATTGTGAATTATACAATTTTGCATATGCACCGTTCTTTTTTAATAATTCTTCATGCGTTCCTTGTTCTACAATATCTCCTTGATCCATTACAAGTATCAAATCTGCATTTTTTATTGTAGATAATCTATGTGCTATTATAAAGCTTGTTCTACCTTTCATTAAATTATCCATTGCTGATTGTATTTGTTGTTCTGTTCTTGTGTCTATAGAACTTGTAGCTTCGTCCAGTATCAATATTTTAGGATCTGTTAAAATAACCCTTGCTATTGTTAATAATTGCTTTTGACCTGCTGAAATATTACTTGACTCTTCATCTATTAGTGCATCATATCCTTTAGGTAATGTTTTTATAAAGTGGTGTACATGTGCAGCTTTAGCAGCCTCTATTATTTCTGTATCTGTTGCATCTTCTTTTCCGTATTTGATATTATCCTTAACAGTTCCATTAAATAGCCATGTATCCTGTAAAACCATTCCAAATACCTGTCTTAACTTTCCTCTATCAAACTTCTTTATATTTGTTCCATCAAGCAATATTGCTCCACTGTTCACATCATAAAATCTCATTAAAAGCTTAACTATTGTCGTTTTTCCTGCCCCTGTTGGACCTACAATTGCTATTTTTTGTCCAGCTTTTATATCTGCATTAAAATCATTTATTATTATTTTATCCTCATCATAGCCAAAATGAACATGTTCAAACTCCACATTGCCTTCTATATCTTTTGTACTTTTAGGATTCGCAATAGTTTTTATTTCTTCTGGTTCCTCCAAAAATTCAAACACTCTCTCCGCTGCCGCTACCATAGCTTGTAACATTCCAGAAACTTGGGCTATTTGATTTATTGGTTGAGTAAATTGCTTATTATATTGTATAAAAGATTGAATATTTCCTACTGTTATTTTGCCTTGTATAGCAAAATATCCACCTAATATTGCTACTGCTACATATCCGACATTACTTATAAAGTTGGTTACCGGATGTATTAGTCCAGATAGAAATTGAGATTTCCAACCAGATTTATATAGCTCCTCACTTGCTTCTTCAAATTTGTTTATTACTACATCTTCACTGTTGAATGCTTTTACAACAGTGTGTCCTCCATAAATTTCCTCTACCTGTCCATTTACATGTCCTAGATAATCTTGTTGATCTTTAAAATACTTTTGCGATTTAGATACTATTGTTTTAACCAAAAGTGCTGCAATTGGTAATATTATCAAAGATGTAATAGTCATTTGCCAGCTAATAGAAAACATCATTATTAATATTCCTATTAATGTGCAAATAGCTGTTATTATTTGTGTAACACATTGATTCAAATTTTGAGATAGCGTATCTACATCGTTTGATATTATTGATAATACTTCTCCATTTGTTTTTTTATCAAAATATTTCATAGGAAGTTTATTAATTTTTTCTATTAACTCATTGCGCATTTTATATGTTATTTTTTGTGCCACTCCTGTCATTGTAAATCCCTGCACTGCAGAGAATACCATGCTAATCAAATACAATGTTAATAATGTTAGAAGAATTTCTGCAATTTTTTGAAAATTAATTCCTTCTCCTCCTGATAATTTACTTATTAATCCATTATATATTTCTGTTGTTGCGTTTCCCAATATTTTTGGTCCTACAATTGAGAAAATTGTACCTCCAATTGCAAATATCATTACTATAACCACTGCAATTTTATATTTAGATAAGTAGTTTTTTATCAATTTATTTGTAGTCCCTTTAAAGTCTTTTGCTTTTTCTATTGTCATTGGTCCTTTTCCTGGTCCCATACCTCCCATTGGAGGCTTTTTTATTTGATTACTCATATTATTCTAGCTCCTCCTTTGAAAGCTGTGATAATGCTATCTGTGAATATGTATCACAATTTTTCATAAGCTCTTGATGCTTTCCTATTCCTACAATTTTTCCCTCTTCTAGCACCACAATTTGGTCAGCATTTAGTATTGTGCTTACTCTTTGCGCAACTATAATTACAGTTTTGTTTTTAGTTTTTTCTGCTAATGCTGCTCTTAATTTACTATCAGTTTTTAAATCTAATGCTGAAAAACTGTCATCAAAAACAAATATTTCTGGGTCTATTGCAATCGCTCTTGCTATTGATAAACGCTGTTTTTGCCCACCAGACACGTTTGTTCCGCCTTGTGCTATCTCTGATTTATATTTTTCTGGCTTTGCTTCTATAAATTCTGTTGCCTGCGCTATTTCTGCAGCTTCTTTCATCTGTTTGTCAGACATTTTAGGATTTCCATATTTTATATTTGATTCTATTGTTCCAGAAAATAGTAAGCCTTTTTGTGGAACAAAACCTATTCTTTTTCTCAATTCATGTTGAGGTACATCTTTTATATTAACTCCGTCTATTAATAGTTCTCCACCAGTTACATCATAAAATCTTGGTATTAAATTTACAATAGTAGATTTTCCACTACCTGTACTTCCTATTATTGCCGTAGTTTTTCCCGGTTCTGCTGTAAAATTAATATCTGTTAATATTTCTGCATCTGCATCTGGATATCTAAATGAAACATTTTTAAATTCAACCAATCCTTTCTTACTGTTGTCAAATTTTTTTGTATTCTCATTATCTTTTATTCTTGGCTCTTTTTCTAAAATTTCATTTATACGATTAGCAGAAACCTGAGCACGAGGTAGCATTATAGATATCATAGAAATAACTAAAAAACTTATTACAATTTGCATTGTATATTGTATAAACGCCATCATATCTCCAACTTGTATATTTCCATTTGCTACATTATGTCCTCCTACCCATATAATTAGTAAAGCCACTGAATTCATAACAAACATTAATGCTGGCATCATTAAACTCATAGCCTTATTAACAAATATATTAGTTTTCATTAATATTTTATTTGCATCTTCAAACCTTTTTTCTTCTTTCTTTTCTGTATTAAACGCTCTAATTACTGGCAAACCAGTTAGTATTTCTCTTGCAACTAAATTTAAACGGTCAACAAGCTCTTGTAGTTTCTTGAATTTTGGCATTGCTATAATAAATAATGTTAATATTATTCCTAATATACATAAAATCGCCAAACCTATTATCCAAGCCATTGAAGTATGGCTGTTATTTAATACCCTTATAAAACCGCCTATACCTACTATTGGCGCATATACTACTACTCTAAATAACATTGCAATTAAATTTTGTATTTGCTGTATATCATTTGTGCTACGTGTTATTAGTGATGCTGTAGAAAACGCCTTAAATTCCTCTATGGAAAAGCCTAAAACCTTTTTGAAAACCTTATTTCTTAGGTTTTGTCCTAACTTAGCTGCAACTCTCGATGATAAATACATTATTATTATTGCTGCAATCATACTTATTAATGCTATTCCTAACATCTGCATACCTGTAAATAGTATATAATCATTTTGTATTTTATCTAAGTCCATCCCTATTTGGGCATATTCTTGCTTTGTAGCTTGTATTGCAACTTGTTCTGTCATATTGCCAAATTTCTCGTCTATCATTTTGCTACTTTCTTCCAAAATATTATTCCTTGTTTCTTCTGGCATATTTTTAATTATTGTTAGCAAATCTGCTTGTTCTAGTATGCTTTGTTGTGCTTTAGGTGTGTTCTGTAGAATATTCTTTTTGATCTCTTTGGCTGTTTCTTCATTACTTATACTATATATTATCATTAATGGTTTTGCTATTAATGTATCAAGTTCTTCTTTCTGTTCTTTCTTTAAATTATTAAGTACATAAATATCTTGATTTTCTAATTCTGGATATTGTTTTAAATATTTTTCATACTCTTTATCCTCCATTTCTTTTTTAGAAATTAGAGTATAACAATTTAATATTTTTTCATCATCTGTTGAAAATAGTAATAAATTTTCCATTTGCTCTTTTCGTATTGCTTCTGGAGAAACATTTTGTATTCCCCCTTGTTGTATTCCAATATTAACTATTTTAGATGTATAATCTGGTAATGCTAAGTCTGTACCTGCTTGCAAGCATAACAAAATCACTATAATTATTACTGAGATTAGTGATTCTTTTAGGTTTTTTAATATTTTTAGCATTTGCTTGTTATTCCTCCTTTTTATGTTTTAAATGATTTTAATCTTTATGTGTTGCATTAATTATATTATTGTGTTTTTTTGGTAAATTCTTTGATTTTAAAATAAACTTGTGGCCATGAATACACTTTTTCTACTTCTCCTGTTTCTATATTATTATTTGTTGTGCCAACAAACATATATGATTTTATTCCTGCATCATTTATTTCTTTACAAAATTTAAAGCAATCATCTATAAATACATCTATATTGTATTCTCTAGCTATCTTTAATTTGTCAGATGAATTTATTAATAATCTATCATATTCTATTTTGTTCTTTTTAAGCCATTCTTCTGTTAACCCCTCTACGCTCTCTATTCCATCTTGCTCATACCTTGCGGTTATAATATAAATGTTGTTTCCTTCTTCTTTTAATTTTTTTATAGTTTCTGCTACATATTGTTTTGGAGTTGCCTCTCTTAAAACTCTTTCAAAGTGTTTATACCAAAATTTTTTTAATGCTTCCTCTTCCCACTTATACATATTCTCTATTTGATCATATGTAGGTATGCTTCCTAAATTTTTAATATCCCCTGTTCCCTTCATTTCCTCAATATCATATATTTGTGAATCTGCTAACATAATTTCAAATGAATTTGACATTGTATCATCTATATCTATTCCTATATTCATACTATTTTTGTTCCTTTCTTAATAAATTTATTACATCATTTTTTTATTTTTACCACATAGCATACATTATTTTAGCATATTCTAGTTTATATTACAAATATTTTTTCCTTCATTTCAAATGAATTTCTAATATTGAAGACAAAAATAGGCGATTTTACCCGCCTATTGATATTTCAAAAAAATTTTAATTTTATCTTGCCAAACCAGTTAATATCTGTTATTATATATATTGTATTTTAAATATGCCGATGTGGCGGAATTGGCAGACGCACCAGACTCAAAATCTGGCGGGAAACCATGTGGGTTCGAGTCCCACCATCGGTACCACAAATTAGTTTGATAAGGCTAATTGATTCTTAAGAATTTGAAGACTGCACTTCTTCATTTTTTTTATGCTTATAGCATTTGATAATGCTTGAACAGATAAATCTTTTGACTTGCTATCTAAATGTGCATATATATTTGCAGTAGTTGAAAAGTTAGAATGTCCAAGCCACTCCTGAATTGCTTTCATAGGAATTCCTTTTGCAAGTAATAAACTAGCACAAGAATGTCTTAAATCTTTCAAGCTATAAAATTTTAAATAACTATAAAACTTTCATTATCATTTCTATGACTTCTTTCTACTTTTCCATTATGTTGTGGTCTCCTGGGTTGGATTTTATGATGTTTTATTCCATCTCCATAATAAAGTCCTTGAAATATGGTATTTTCTGCATACATAATCTATATCTCCACAATTTCTATACATCTCTACTGCATATTTTCTTGTATTAATTTCATGTGGAAGGTATCTTTTTTTATTTTTTTCTGTTATACTATTATTCATAAGTGATTTAAATCTCCTTTATATAATTTTTGTTTTGCAACTCAATTATATATGATTTAAATCACTTATTTAATTTTTATTTATTTTGTTTCACATCAATTGTAACACTACAAAAATATATAAATATGCAAAAATAGATAGAACATATACTTAATGTATATAATCTATCTATTTTTTAGTTTATTTTTTAAGTTCTTCTAAAAACATTTTATTTAATAATTGAGGATTTGCTTTACCTTTAGTTTGCTTCATTGCTTGGCCAACTAAGAATCCTAATGCTCTATCTTTTCCTGCTTTATAATCAGCTATTGATTGTGGATTTGCTTCTAATACCTGCATAACTACTTCTTTTATAGCTCCCTCATCGGAAATTTGTATCCAACCTTTTTCCTTTATAATATCTTCTGGATCTCTAGGATTTTCAAATAACTCTTGCATTACTTTTTTACCAATGCTAGAACTTATTGTTCCTTTATCTATAAGAATTACTAATTTGGCAAGTTCTTCTGCTGTAAAAGGAATTTCATTTGGTTCTATTTCCTTTTCATTTAATATTCTTGATATATCTGAAATAATCCAATTGCTAACAGCCTTATGATTATTACAAATCTTAGATGCTTTTTCGAATAAATCTGATAAATATTTAGAAGCAACTATTATTCTTGCATCTTTTTCAGACATATTATATTCTTTTATATATCTATCATATCTTGTTTCCGGAAGTTCAGGCAAATTATTTTTAACATTTTTTATATACTCATCTGATAATTTTATTGCAACTAAATCAGGCTCTGGGAAATATCTATAATCTTGTGCATCTTCTTTATCTCTCATAGAAAATGTTCTGCTTGACACATCATCCCATCTTAAAGTTTCTTGTGTTACTTCTCCACCATCTTCTAATAAATCAATCTGTCTATCTATTTCATATTCAATACCTCTTGTAATACTTCTAAATGAGTTCATATTTTTCATTTCAGTACGAGTTCCTAATTTACTATCTGATTTCTTTTTTACAGAAACATTAACATCTGCTCTAAAAGATCCTTCTTGCATTTTGCAATCTGATACTTCTATATATTCAAGTATTGATTTTAATTTTTTCAAATATTTATCAACATCTTCTGCACTAGACATATCTGGCTCAGAAACTATTTCAATAAGTGGTACTCCAGCTCTGTTTAAATCTACTAAACTACCTCCACCAAATTCATCGTGATTTAATTTTCCAGCATCTTCTTCAATATGGATTCTTAAAATTCTAACTTTCTTTTTATTTCCATTTTCATCATCAATCTCTATGTATCCATGATTGCATAAAGGTTTATCATATTGTGAAATTTGATATGATTTTGGTAAATCAGGATAATAATAATTTTTTCTATCATTTTTACTATCTTTTGATATTTCACAATTAGTAGCTAATCCTGCTTTTACAGCATATTCTACAACTTTTTCATTTAAAACTGGAAGTGTTCCAGGCATTGCCATACATATTGGGCATACATGAGTATTAGGTGCTGCTCCAAATGTAGTTGGGCATGAACAAAAGATTTTGGTTCTTGTTGAAAGCTCTGCATGCACTTCTAATCCTATTACTGCTTCATAATCTTCTCTTGACATTTAAATTGCACCTCCTTTTTTAAATTCTGGTTCATATTTCTCTCTAAATTTATATTCTTGTTCAAAACTATAAGCTGCATTTAATATAGTTTCTTCTTGGAATTTATTTCCAATTAACTGCATGCCAATTGGTAATCCATTGCTATCTACTCCACAAGGAATTGAAATTCCTGGTAATCCTGCAATATTTACAGAAACAGTACAAATATCTGCTAAATACATTTCTAATGGATTATCAGATTTTTCTCCAATTCCAAAAGCTACTGTTGGTGATGTTGGAGTAAGTATAACATCATATTTTTCAAAACCTTTATCAAATTCATTTTTTACTAATGTACGAACTTGTTGAGCTTTTTTGTAATATGCATCATAATATCCTGAAGATAACACATATGTTCCAAGTATAATTCTTCTTTTTACCTCTGCTCCAAATGCTTCACTTCTTGTTTTCTTATACAAATCTTTTAAATCCTTAAAATCATTTGCTCTATAAGTATATCTAATTCCATCAAATCTTCCTAAATTAGAACTAGCTTCTGCACAAGCAATTATATAATAAGTTGCTAAAGCATATTTTGCAATATCTAAAGAAAATTCTTCTATTTCAGCACCCAACTTTTTATATGTTTCTATTGCTTCTTCTAATTTTTCCTTAACTTCACTATTTATTCCTTCTCCAAAAAATTCTCTTGGAACACCTATTTTTAACCCTTTAACATTTCCTGTTAATGCTTTTTCATAATCCTTCCTAGGTTCATCAACTGATGTAGTATCTTTTCTATCATGTCCTGCTATAAGATTTAAAAGAATTGCACTATCTCTTACGTCTTTTGTTATTGGTCCTATTTGATCAAGTGAAGAAGCAAAAGCAACTAATCCATATCTTGAAACAAGTCCATATGTTGGCTTTAATCCAACCACTCCACAAAAAGATGCTGGTTGTCTAATACTTCCTCCTGTATCTGATCCTAAAGCCCAAGGTACCATTTTACTTGCAACTGCTGCTGCACTTCCTCCTGATGAACCTCCTGGTACTTTAGTTAAATCCCATGGATTTTTTGTTTTCTTAAAATATGATGTTTCTGTAGAACCTCCCATGGCAAATTCATCCATATTAAGTTTTCCTAAAGTGATTAATTTTTCATCATTTAATTTATTCATTACTGTTGCATCATATGGTGAAACAAAATCTTCTAACATTTTAGAACTACATGTAGTTTTTATTTCTTTTGTACAAATATTATCTTTGATACCTATTGGAATACCAGCTAAATTGTTTAAAATCTCACCATTTGCTCTTTTTTCATCAATAGTTTTAGCTTTGCTTATAGATTCTTCTTCAAGAAGTGTAACAAATGCTTCCACATCTTTTTCTTTATCATTTATTCTATCTATATATGCTTTTGTTATTTCTTGAGCAGTCACTTCTTTATTTTTTATTTTTTCTCTTAATTCGTGTACACTTAAATCTATAATATTCATTAATTAGCCTCCTTTTTACTCCTATTCGTAAGCTTTTTTAATTTATAACCTTTGGAATTTTGAACATATTTCTTTCTTTTTCTTTAGCATTTGCAAGTAAAGCTTCATTATCTTCAAATACTTCTACTTCATCTTTTCTAAATACATTTTTAGCTTCATTTGCTCCGATTGTAACATCTAAATTTTCTACAGGTGCATTATTTACAATATTAGCAAAATTTAAAATATCTTGTAAATTAAGTATATAATTATCAATTTCGCTCTCATCAATTTCTAATCTTGCTAAATCTGCAATATGCTTGATTTCTTCTTTACTAACCTTCATACAATCACTCCTTATAAATTATTTTTCATCAATTTTTATATGCACTTCTCTTAATTGTTTGTTTGATACCTTTCCAGGTGCTCCCATCATTAAATCTTCTGCTTTACTGCTCAATGGAAAAGCTATAACTTCTCTTATATTTTCCGCTTCAGTAAGTAGCATAATCATTCTATCAACTCCAGGTGCTATACCTGCATGTGGTGGTGCCCCATATTGGAATGCAGTATATAATGCTCCAAATTTTGTCTTAACTTCCTCTTCCGTATAACCTGCCGTTTCAAAAGCTTTAATCATAATTTCTATATCATGATTTCTTACCGCTCCTGATGAAAGCTCTATTCCATTACATACTAAATCATATTGATATGCAAGTATATCTAATGGATTTTCTTCATTTAAAGCTTTTAATCCACCTTGTGGCATTGAAAAAGGATTATGACTGAAACTAAGTTTTCCTTGTTCATCTAGTTCGAACATTGGAAAATCTACTATCCAGCAAAATTTAAATACATCTTTTTCTATTAAGTCAAGTCTTTTAGCTAATTCTGTTCTTATTTGACCTGCAAGTTCTGTAGCTCTTTTTTCGTTATCAGCTATAAAGAAGATTGTATCTCCCTTTTCTAAGTTTCCTAACTCTAATAACTCTTTTTTATACTCTATAGGAATAAATTTATCAATAGGACCTTTAAAACTATAATCATCTTGTACTTCTAAATATCCAAGTCCTCCCATTCCTATACACATTGCATATGAAAGCATCTTTTCATGAAATCCTTTAGACATGTGTCCATTCACTTTTATAGCTCTTACTGTTCTTCCTATAAATGGTTTAAACGTACATTTATTAAAGAATTCTGATAAGTCAATTATTACTAATGGATTTCTTAAATCCGGTTTATCTGTTCCATATTTAATCATTGCTTCTCTGTATTTTATTCTTTCAAATGGATAGTCTGATATTTTCTTTTCAGAAAATTCTTTGAAGGTATTATATATTACTTCTTCTATAATTTCAAATACATCTTCTTGTGTCGCAAAAGACATTTCCATATCTAATTGATAAAACTCTCCTGGTGCTCTATCTGCTCTTGCATCTTCATCTCTAAAGCATGGTGCAATTTGAAAATATTTATCAATTCCAGATACCATTAATAATTGTTTAAATTGTTGTGGTGCTTGTGGAAGTGCATAAAATTTTCCTTTATGAATTCTACTTGGAACTAAATAGTCTCTTGCTCCTTCAGGAGATGATGAAGTAAGTATAGGTGTTTGAACTTCTAAGAAACCTTTTTCTATCATTTGATTTCTTAAATATTGTATGACTTTTGCTCTTAAAATTAAATTATTTTTTAACTTTTCTCCTCTTATATCTAAATATCTATATTTTAATCTCAAATCTTCTCTTACTTCTTGGTCTTTATTTACTTCAAAAGGTAAGTTTCTTGTTCTTTTTCCTAAAATCTCTATGTCTTCAATAAATACTTCTACCAATCCTGTTTTCAATTTAGTGTTTATAGTATCTTCTGATCTTTTTCTTACTTTTCCTAAAATTGTAACTGTTGATTCAATAGGAATGTGTGATGCTAAATCTACATCTTGAGAATCTGCTGATGTAACTGCTTGAGTTATACCATACATATCTCTAATATCTAAAAATACTACTCCTCCTAAATCTCGGATAGTTTCTACAAATCCTGCTATCCTTACTTCTTTTCCTACGTCTTCTAATGTTATTTCATCGCAACGTACTGTTCTAAATTCTTTCATAAAATTGCTCCTTTCTCTTGCAGAAACAATTTTTACATAAAAAATCGTCCCTGCTAAACTGCAGGGACGAATATATAATCCGCGGTACCACCCTAACTTGAAAGTTGTAACCTTAATTTTTAATTTAAACTTTCCACTTTATTTCATATTGCTCCAATGTGTTTCGATATCTACTTTAACCAAAAGGGCTTTCAGCCGGTGACCCTTATTCTCTAATAGCAATTACATAGATTCTTTCATTTTCAACGCAATCATTTATTCATAATATATTTTAATGTATTTTTTTTAATTTGTCAACTAGTTTCATTTTCTTTAAGTTCCTGTATAAGTGTCAATGATGTGAAACAAAAATATATAAAAATTTAATCTCAGATTTTAAACACTTTTAGATATGTGAAAACTTTGTAAGCATTATGAATGCTTAATTTTTTTGTCAAATTTCCGAAAAATGTCTTGCATACACCCCCCCGTACAGTGGTATAATAATTGCATAATAAAATTTAGGAGAAGAACAAATGAGAATTAGAACCATAAAAACCACTAATACAGTGCAATACGCTATCATTAAAGATGTAAACAAAAACGGAAAAAGAACTACATGTTATATGATATAATTAAAGAAGGAGATGATATATATTTATGAAAAAAATAACTTA
>ERZ835980.156-NODE-156-length-92806-cov-4.409613_pt1 | contig 92806 bp, 91 predicted proteins | sample MGYA00519943_ERZ835980 | MGnify/ENA primary metagenome ERZ835980 (study PRJEB31850, sample SAMEA3708791) | human gut metagenome | biome: human gut; feature: human-associated habitat; material: faeces | place: China | collected 2014 ... | reverse complement strand
CACTTCACGCTGCCGTAGATTATATCCATGAGCGCCGCCTGCGACTTTTCGCTCGGAATGACATAATCCATTCCGTGTTCTTCGCATACTTTCTGGTATGAGCCGGATTTCACCGTTCCGTCCGTCGCCATTATGCCGAGTTTTTTCGCTCCTACCTTTTTTGCCTGCTTTACCGTTTCTTTTATTATATTAAGTACCGGCACAGGTGAGTCTTTGCTTATCTCGCTGTAAAAATAATGCGCCGTATTGCACGGAATTGCTATTATTTCTGCGCCTGCCGTGCAGAGCTTATGTATTCCCGCTTTCATCGCGGGCATAGGGGAAACTTTACTTTTCCCCGTTATAAATTCGGTTCTGTCGGGAATCGAGGCTCCGCTCAGGAGCACAACATCTATATGCTCCTGGTCGCAGTTTGCTTTTGTATGCTCGGTTATCAGTCTGTAGAAATATACGCTCGACATCGGTCCGAGTCCGCCGAGTATACCGAGTGTCTTTTTGTACTCATTCATAGATTTCTCCGCAGGCTTCAGTGATAAAGCCTGTATTTTTTATAGTATCTGAAATTGTGTATTAAAAAATATGCGTATCTGCGCGGATTTATTCGCAGGTCATATCCATATCCGAGCGATGAAGATCCGCGCCCGCTTTTTACTATTTCTTTCGCCTTTTCGACAAGGGCTTTGTTGGCGGTATATTTATATACCACGCCGAGAGGCACAGCGTGCCAGAATGTGTCGGGCTTGCCGTAGATTATCTCATCTCCGAGAGAGTCAAAGCAATCCTCCACGATAAGACGGGCAATATTTATACCGCTTCCCGTGACATAATAGTTGCTTCGCCCCTGACGCAGATTTATCTCGAATACACGGTAGGTATCGCTTTCGGCATCGTATTTTATATCGAAATTGGAAAATCCGCGATAGCCGATATCGTCGAGAAAATTGCGTATTTTATCAAAGAGCGGCTTATTTCTGTATGTGATTATCGCTGCATGATTGCCTATTGCTTTCGGCGTATGCTCCTCGAGAAGCACATTTCCGAGGCACATCATGCGAACCTTGCCGTTTTTGTCGGAATAGCAGGTCAGAACAGACATATTGCAGTCTGCGCCCGCGACAAACCGCTGCAATATTATTTTGTCGGGATATCCCGAAGCATATATCTCTTTTATAATCCGAAGAGCCTCATCGGAGTTTTTGGCGGTATATACCTTTTTCATGCCGTCAAAAGGATGCTTCCAGTAAAGCACGGAACTGGAAGGCTTGATTATCATCGGATAGCCGAAATCGGGAAGATTTTCCGCTGTAGCTTCGTCCGCCGAAGAAATTACTTTCGTATCGGGATAAGGAATGCCGTATTTTTCGCAGGTCTCATAGAATGACGCTTTGAAAATAAGGTGGTTAACAAGCGCCTTATCGGGACATGGGCAAAAATAGTATCCCGAGAGTTTTTCTCGGTTGAGTATTATCTTTTCAGCGTAGTCGTCCGTACAGCCGACGAGAAAAGGGGAAGAGTCGGCATGCTCTTTGGCAAAGCCGATAAGCTTATCCGTCAGCGCGATGTCGGTTATGTCTTTATCTATCAGATGGAAATTTATAAATTTCGAGTATTTTATCGTTCCGAGGTTGCATTTGCCGAAAACCTCGGATGTGACTCCGTATGCCTCATGAAATGCTCTTGCCACGCTGTAGCAGTTCAAATCAGCACCGAGAAGCACGGGAATAATCTTTTTGTTCTTCAACTTCCAAAGCCCCCATTTTGGGTAAATATTTTCATATAAAATAGTATACCACATATTTCCGAAATAAAAATATATTTTTTGAAAAAAATTGAAAATTTCGGAAAAAAAGCGGCAAAAGAAAAAATCCTCCGCCGATGGGAGGATTTTTGCCTTTTTACTGCAAATCAAATTATTCGGCAGCAGGAGCCTCTACGGGGCAAGTACCCTGGCAAGCACCGCACTCAACGCACTCGTCGGGATTGATAACATACTTGCCGTCCTTTTCGGAAATAGCGCTTACCGGGCAAACATCAGCGCAGGAACCGCAGCCGATGCACTTTTCGGAATCGATAACATAAGGCATAATTATTCTCCGTTTCTCGGCAGCGATGAGATTTTGTTTGAGCGATGCCTTGCTGCCGCGGGGCATCATTACACTATCATTTTATCATAAAAATCGAAAAAGTCAAGTTTTTTGCGCGTAAAATAGCAAAGTAATAAATAAATTTTCGCCTTTGAGAGAAAATATTCATACAAAATCTGTTTTCTCGGAGATAAAGTATGAATTTGGATTCAAAAAACTATAAAAAATACGCAAAAGAACGCGCAAAAAAATCGCCGCTCGCCAAAGACTGCTTTATGGCTTTCCTCATCGGCGGCGCCATATGTACGCTCGGGCAGGTGTTTATGATTATATATGAAGCCGTGGGCGTGCCCGAGGATATAGCCAAAAGCCTCGTCCCCGTGACGCTCGTTTTCCTCGCCGCACTTTTTACGGGCATCGGAATATTCGATGATTTGGCAAAGATTGCGGGCGCAGGTACACTTGTGCCGATAACAGGCTTTGCAAACGCTGTTGTTTCTCCCGCGATAGACAATAAAAGCGAGGGCTTTATCATGGGCGTCGGCGCAAAAATGTTTGTGATAGCAGGTCCCGTTATAGTTTACGGCATCATAAGCTCCGTGCTTTACGGCGTGATATACTATATCGTCGGGCTTTTCTGAGGTGGCATATGGATGTGATAAAAATAAATAAGCCCGTATATATTGCGGGGACAGCGGCGATAGTCGGAAAAAGAGAGCACGAAGGTCCGCTCGGCGCGGATTTCGATATGCACGATGACAGCGAAAAATTCGGCATGGACACATGGGAAAAAGCGGAAAGTGAAATGCAGCGCCGCGCACTGACGCTCGCTCTCGCAAATGCGGGAATGGGCGGCAAGTCTCCCGACGCCGTTTTCGCGGGCGACCTAATGAATCAGTGCACAAGCTCCGCCTACGGACTAATGGACTTTCAGGCGCCGTATTTCGGACTTTACGGTGCATGCTCCACCTTTGCCGAATCGCTGATGCTGTCGGCACTCATGGTAAATGCAGGATATTTCAATGCCTGCGCCGCAGTTACTTCTTCGCATTTCTGCACGGCAGAGCGTCAGTTCCGCTTTCCGCTCGAATACGGCGGTCAGCGCACGCCCACGGCACAGCGCACGGCTACGGCATCGGGTGCCGCCGTCGTTTCCTCGGATTCCGCCTCGGATATAAAGATATCTGAGGTGCTTCCCGGGCGTATCATCGACAAAGGCATTACCGATATAAACAATATGGGCGCGGCGATGGCTCCCGCCGCAATAGACACGCTGACAAGGTATTTTAGTGATACGGGAAGCTCGCCCGATGATTTTGATATGATACTGACGGGCGACCTCGGCAGAGAGGGTCACGGTATCGTCTGCGATATCATGCTCTCGGAGGGAAAAGACCTCAGAAGCGTATACAACGACTGCGGACTGCTCCTCTACAATATAGAAAGTCAGGATATGCATGCAGGCGGCTCGGGATGCGGTTGCAGTGCCGCCGTGATAGCGGGACACATAATGAAAAGAATGCGTGCGGGAGAACTTCACAATGTGCTCTATCTCGCAACAGGCGCGCTGATGAGCCCCGGAAGCGTTTTTCAGGGACTGAGCATACCCGCCATCGCCCATCTCGTTCATTTCACAGCATAAAGGAGGACAAAATGGATACTTTTCTTGAACTTTTGAAAGCATTTGTCATAGGTGGACTCTTCTGCCTTGTGGCGCAGATACTCATAGACAAAACCGCGCTCACTCCCGCGAGAATACTCGTGCTCTATGTAACTGCAGGCGTATTTCTAACCGCAGTTGGACTTTATGAGCCGATTGTAAAGTTTGCCGGATGCGGAGCGACCACGCCGCTTACCGGATTTGGCTATTCGCTTGCCAAAGGCGTGCAGAAAGCGGTAGACGAGACAGGAATTTTCGGTGCGCTGACGGGAGGATTCACCGGCACAGCGGCAGGCATATGTGCGGCGATAACATTCGGCTATATATTTACCCTCATATTCCGCGGCAGACCGCGCGACTGAACCGCAGAGGTCTTTACCCGATGATGACGGCTTTTTCAGGCGTTATCATCGGGTTTTCATCTGACAGAGACTCAAATTGCCTGTAAATTCTTGACAATTTCGCCTCACTTTGATATAATAAAGAAAAAAGCGGAGGTTTTCATCATGAAACTTATTATAGCGATAGTAAATAACGACGATGCCCATTTCGTAAATACAAGCCTTACAGGCGCAGGCTTCCATATCACAAAGATTTCGTCTACAGGCGGATTTCTGCTCAGCGGCAACTCGACATTTCTTCTCGGCGTTGACGAAAGCCGTATCGATGAGGCTCTCGAGATAATCAAGACCCACAGCAAGAGACGCACGCAGAATGTACCGCTTACAGTGCCCGGTACCATGGCAAACAGCGCCATGATGAATACGGCGAGCGTTACCGTCGGCGGTGCCACGGCTTTTATAATCGATGTTGAAAAGTATATAAGATTTTAATGAAAAACAATAATTTCGTACTGCTCGGAAACGAGGAAACGAAGAAATACTTTACGGGCGCGATTTCTGCAGGAAAGCTGGCTCATGCCTATATTTTCGAGGGAACGGCAGGCTCCGGCAAGAAAACTCTTGCCCGAGGAATTTGCATGCTCATGGCTTGCCGCGAGCATGGCGACGAGCCGTGCGGCTTGTGTGAAAACTGCATTGCCGTCGCTCACGGCACCTGTCCCGACATACATATGCTGACCGTGGAAGAGGGCAAAAAGACGATAGGCGTGGACGAGGTGCGCGATTTCTTTGCCACAGCTTCGCTTACACCGTCCGTGCTTGATTTCAAGGCGTATATCATTGATAAAGCCGACACTCTGACGCTTCAGGCGCAGAATGCACTGCTGAAAATCATAGAGGAACCACCCTCATATACATATATATTTCTGCTTTGCGAAAATTCGGAGAAATTGCTCCCCACGGTTCGCTCGAGAGCGCAGAAAATAATCATGCAGGCTTTTGAAGCGTCCGAAATCGAGGAATATATAAAGAAAAGCGGCATCGGATATGATGAAGAGTCGCTTCATTTTGCCGTGCGCAATGCGTCCGGCAGTATAGGAAAGGCGACAGAGCTTTTAACGGAGAAAACGCTGGACAGGGAAGCGTACGATATAGCGCGTTCCGTCGTTTCGGCGCAGAACTCCAAAAATGAAGAAATATCCTATTTTGCTTTTCTCAAAATATTCAGCGATAAGATAAACTCGCGCGAGCTTCTTCTGAAAGTCTGCTCATGTCTTACGCGTGCATATGCCGATATCATCGCTTATTCGGTGAAAAACAGCGATGATATGAACTTTTTCACTCTTGACGAGATGAACAGGATATCATGCAGTATCGGAGTTGACAGCGCGATAAAATGCTCTGAAGCCGTTATGAAAACGGCTCTTCTTCAGCAGTCGAATGTAAATATCAGCCTGTCCCTGACAGCGCTTGCTTCCATGCTATGGAATAATGTATAAATACGGAGAATAATATGAATAAAGAAAACATAGATACCGAAAATGTAACCGCAGAAGAAAAAACCTCCTATGAAATAGTGGGTGTTAGATTCAAAGAGAATGGAAAAACATACTACTTTGACCCACAGGGCACGGCATGTACCACCGATGACAAAGTTATAGTGGAAACAGCGCGCGGACTTGAATTCGGTTATATATCGATTGCAAACCGCATAGTAGATGCATCAAAGGTCGTCCTGCCACTGCGCCCTGTCATCAGAATAGCGACTCCCCCCGATATCGAGCGTTATAATGCGAATAAAGACAAGGAAAAGGAAGCCTTTGCTATCTGCGAGGAAAAGATTGCCGCGCGAAAGCTTGAAATGAAGCTTGTTGATGTGGAATATACCTTTGACAATACAAAGCTGATTTTCTACTTCACAGCCGACGGAAGAATCGATTTCCGCGAGCTTGTAAAAGACCTTGCGGCTGTATTCAAAACAAGAATCGAGCTTCGTCAGATAGGCATACGCGATGAGACAAAGCTTATCGGCGGTCTCGGTGTCTGCGGCAGACCTTTCTGCTGTAAAAAGTTTTTGCCGGATTTCGTTCAGGTATCTATAAAGATGGCAAAGGAACAGAACCTTTCGCTTAATTCGCAGAAAATTTCCGGTGCCTGCGGCAGGCTTATGTGCTGTCTGCGCTATGAGCATGAAGTATACGAGGAAGAGCTGAAGAAAACTCCGAAGCTTGACAGCGAGGTCATGACGCCGGACGGTGTCGGCACTGTATGCGAAGTAAATCCTCTTGCGGGGCTCGTGAAAGTCCGCCTTTTCGAGACGCAGACGGTAAAGCAGTATTCGCGCGATGATGTAAAACAGACCGCAAAGAAGAACAGCTCGAACGAAACGGAAGAAAAAGCCTCCGATAATAAATAAACAATATAATTATTATTAAGGAAAGGATTTTTCACGATGCGTCTTATTGAGATATTAAAATCCGTTTTTCTCGGCATAGTCGAAGGAATAACGGAATGGCTTCCGATAAGCAGTACGGGACATATGCTCCTTGTCGATGAATTTCTCACGCTTGATATGAGCGAGAGCTTCAAGGAGATGTATTTCTATGTTGTCCAACTCGGCGCGATACTTGCTGTCGTCCTGCTTTTCTGGAATAAAATGTTTCCGTTTCAGTTTAAGGATAAATCACAACCCGTTTTCAGAAAAGATGTGTTTTCCACATGGCTAAAAGTAGTCGTGGCATGTATTCCCGGCGCTGTGGTAACGCTGCTTTTCGATGATTATATCGAGGCTCACTTGCATACGCCGCTTGTCATTGCGATAGCACTGATTTTCTACGGCATAGCTTTTATTATAATCGAGGCATGGAACAAAAAGAGAACTCCGAAAGTGGAAACTCTCGGAGATATCAGCTATTATACGGCGTTTCTCATCGGGCTTTTTCAGGTGCTTTCCATAATCCCCGGAACATCGCGCAGCGGCGCCACAATAATAGGAGCGTTGCTCATCGGTGTATCAAGAGTTGCGGCGGCTGAATTTACATTCTTTCTTGCCGTACCCGTAATGTTCGGCATGAGCGCGATAAAGATAATCAAATTCGGACTGCATTTCACGGCAGAAGAGGTGGTGATACTTGCGGTCGGCACTATAGTGGCATTCTTTGTCTCTGTGGCGGTGATAAAATTCCTCATGGGATATATCAAAAAGCATGATTTCACCGTGTTCGGTTGGTACAGAATAGCGCTTGGCATACTTGTGATTTTATTGATGTGCATAAAGTAAATAAAAAGGCAGACTTATCGGTCTGCCTTTTGCTGTAATTATTGATTTTTGCTGTATTTTTTCAGTTCTGACGCATATTTCGGATTTTTCAGAAGCTCGGCGCGCCTGCCGTTTTTGGCGTTCATACGCAAATCCGTAATCCAATCAATAAGCGGCTTTTCGCGCTGTTCCTCAGGGCGGCAATCGTAGAAAGCATGGTAAAGCGTATCTTCTTTTTTCATGCGTTCGGTCAGCAGTGATGCGGCAAAAAGATATTTTTCCTGTATTGCCGCGACCTGTTCATCCGTGCCGCCACGGTAGCATAAATCGTTTTCCATTCTGCAAAGAAAAGATTCGGCTGTCATAAGGAAAAATGCTTCGTCGGTCTCTTCAAATGCACTCAGTAGCAAATTTCCGCAGTGAATGGCGTGTTCCACCTTTTCATCCATAGAGAGGGAAGTGTCAAAAAACACCTTTCTGCCGAATTTATCTGCCGCAAACTCCGCAAGTTCATACATGTTTTTTCGTACATGGAAATAATATTCGCTTGTATCTTTTGCAAACAGTTGTTCGCTTTTCTGACCGCAAGTGCCATACCAATTAGTGAATTTTGCATTGTATATATTCAATGCTTCGTCCGTTCTTCCTTCAGCGTGCAGAATTTTTGCGCGCATATTCCAAGTGCCGAGACGAATATTTTCATCCGTACAGCCCTCAATTATCTTGTCGCAAATGCCAAGAAACTCATCCTTATGCGCAATAAGAACAGCAGGGTCGTTATCAGCCGCATCGCCTGCGATATTCCACATATAATAATTCATTATCCGATAGTCATTGGGATAGTCACTATAAGCCTTTGTTATGAATTCGCGGGTCTTTTCGGCACCGTATTTTCGATATGATTTCAGGTATAATTCGACTGTGTTATCGATATCAGCCTGAATTTTTTCCTTATTATATCCCATGAGTTCATCAAGACTCACGCCGAAATAATAAGCCAGCGGTTGTAAAAGAGTAATATCGGGATAAGTTTCATCGCGTTCCCATTTGCTCACAGCCGCAGAGCTGACATTCATCGCCGCAGAAAGTTCATCCTGCGTGATTCCTTTTTTCTGCCGCAAGCTTTTGATATTGGCACCTATTGTTATTTTCATAAATGTCTCCTTGATAATTAAGATAAGCTGACGCCCGCTTCCGATTATATTATAGCAATGAATTGCACAAAAGTAAAGAGAACGCTATTCAATATGAAATTAACCGCAGGTTGAAATTATCGTAGTAACGGTAAAGCGCAAGCAGCCATGTGTGACTTGTCAGATTTCTCAAATCGGTTCGGATTTCCTCCGGAATAAGGACACGGGAAGAAGAGCTTGTGCATGCCTGCTATGCGCTTGGTTAGCAGAGCAGTCACCGACTTTTATACAAAATCTGCCTTTTGTAATTTAATTGCAGACACCGCACGACCAGCGGGAAATGCGGCTCTCTTAATGGATGCAATTATACAAAATTCCAGTTTTGTTTGACTGCGTGAGGCGGCACGGGCGGAGAACGCGAAGCGACGAGCGCCAGCGAGTAAAAAGCCCCTGCACAGGGGCGCCTGCCTGCGCGGCGAGCGCAAAGAAAGCGAAAAATCTGCACGAAGCCGAGAAGCGCCGCCATGCGAGCACACGCGGAGCGCGGCGGCGCGGACACGGGGGGGCGGTGCGAGCGACCCACGCGCCGCCCCGTGCCTGCGCAAGCAGGCGGGGGCGAGGGCGCGGAAGGCGAGCGCGCCCGTAAACTGCGAAGCGGTTTAAACGAGCGAAGCGAGTTCTCCAAAGGCGAAGCCGCGCGGCGACAGCTGTTGCGCAAGCACAGCTTCGCCGAGAAAAGCGGCGAGCACTATCCCGAGACTGCCGCCGCAGAGTTGCGAGCCGAAGGCGCGGCATCTCGAGGACTGGCAGGCGAGCCTACTCTACTTGATTTAAGTAACAGTATTCCGTCACTTCAAGCAATGGACACATTCCAAAATTCGTTCCACCTGACAAGTACGCAAGTGCTTTACAACCAGCGCACAAAACTATATCCCACGGCGGACGGTGAATACCGTCCCGTCGAAATCATGACATTTTCCGAGCCGATTTTCAATCCGCATCGCGTCGAGGCTTGCCGCGCCGACATCGGCGGCAAGGCTTCTCGGCGCTCGCGCCCAGAAGCCGAAGGCGAAGAGGGAGAAAGCCCGAACGAATGTTCGGTGCAAGCCCTGAACAGGGCGAAGCGGCGAGCCTTTGACCTCATGGCGTGCAATCCTGATTGCAATATGTTCGTCACGCTGACGCTCGACAGTGCGCGCATATCTCGCACCGACTGGGGCGAGATTGTGCGCAAGCTGAATGTGTGGCTTGACAACTGCGTGAGGCGGCGAGGGCTTAAATACATACTTGTGCCCGAGTATCACGCGGACGGCAACGCCGTCCACTTCCACGGGCTGATGAACGAGAGCGCGCTTGCGCTCTCGGACAGCGGCAAGAAACATGGGGGAAAAACTATCTATAATATCGAAAATTGGCGCTATGGCTTTACGACGGCGAAGCGGATAGGCGGAGGGGCTGACGAGCACGACCATGTATGCAAATACATTTTCAAGTACATGACAAAGAGTGCTCGCGCCCTGAAGCAAGACGCGCGCGCCAAAGTAAAGGTGGGCGGCAGGTACTTTCTCCATGGGGGCGCGTTAGCTGAACCGAGGTTCAGCTATTGCAATGCCGACTATAGCGAATCCTCCGGATATGAAATCGAAATAGAGGGCTGTGCGCATCTGAAAATTGAAAGCTTGATTTGACTTTTTTGCGATTGTCAATGACAAACGCGGAAAAATATGGTATAATGTCAAAAAGGGGGTGATAAAGTTAAAAGTGAATTTATCGACCGCGAAGCGTTTGAATTGCTCCTCGACATCATGCGAGACGACAACGCGCTTGCGCTCCGCGTCTCGCTCGCAACAGGCTTGCGCATCGGAGATGTGCTTTCCTTGCGTCCGCAGGATGTGCACGCCGACGGCGGCATATCATGCACCTGTCAAAAGACAGGGAAGCCGTTCACGGCTTCCGTGAGCGCGCGCATGGTGCGTGCGCTCTCAAACAATGCGAATTATCTTTGGGTCTTTCCCAGTCCGCGAAAGCCTACCGAGCATAAAACGAGGCAAGCGGTATGGGCTGATATAAAACGCGCCGTGCGGCTGTGTGGTCTTACGAAGAACATCACGCCGCATAGTGCGCGGAAAATATTTGCCGTCGGCGAGTTTCGCCGGAACGGCTTGGAAGCCGTCCAAAACGAGCTACAACACGACCGAATAAGCACGACCATGGATTTACGCCTTTTCCGACCTTTTAGGCGGCAAAAGGCGGCAATTCGCCCCTGAAAGGGGCACAAATGAGGGCAATTCGCCCGAATTTGTGGAAAAGTTTGTGGAAAGTCTTGTGGAAAATCTCGGCGGCGCAGAGGCTCTGCGCACAGCCCTCTGGGCATCTCTTACCGAGACTTTTCCAGATGCTCAGAGGGCGGCGCAAGCCGAATAAAAGAAAAAGGGTCTTGACAAATTTGTCAAGACCCTTTATAATGGCTTGTAGAAAGCTCCGAACACTCCCACGAGAACATCAAGCCGCACGCCCTCGCTCGGACTATGGGGAATGTCGTATGACAGGAAAATCCCCTGCACAGTACGCGCCTATAGCCAGTATAGCAGAAGTGCGGCGAAATGTCAACCCTTTTTGAGAAAAAAGGGCGGCGAAGCCGCACTTGTTTTTTCAAAAGCGGAACGGAGCCCCTGCCGCCGTCGCGCGTGGGCGCGGTGGCGGCATAAACCAAACTAAAAAGAAAGGCAAAAGACGGAAAGAGGCGCAGCACCTCGAAAGCCCGATGCCGAACGGCACAAAAGCCGAAACCGAGACGCAACCATACAAAACGCAAATTTTGTAAGCAACGGAGAAAAATCGCGCGCCCCGAGCGCACAATGTGCGCGCGATTTTTCGAGTACTCACTAATTGAGGGCGTCGCCGACGGGCGGAAGCCCGTAAGACTGCCATCAATTATACAAAATGCAAATTTTGTATAATTGAGGGAATAGAAATATATAAAAAAGCCCGAAAAACGGGCTTTTTTCATGTTATAGATGATGTATGCTTCATTCAGGCTTTCGATATTGGCATTTTTACATAAAACTCTTCATGCCGAGTTTGCTGAGAAATCTGCAAATCTTTTCGCCTTTCGGAAGCATCATGAGTTCTTCCTTAGTAATAATCTTCATTGCAAAAAGCAAAATAAAGTAAACCACTACCGTTATAAGAATTGCGGATACTGTCGCCACAGACTGACGCGATATTTTATCAATAAGCTTAAACGAGCCTATTGTAAATATACTTGCGACAAGCGTTGCCAAAAACGGTCGGAAAAAAGATTTCAATATTCTTATATCGAGATGCACATATTTGGCAACGAAATAGAAATTCAGAGCCCCCATTACAAAATAACTTACAACCGTTCCTATGGGCGCTCCGTAAACACCTATCTGTGGTATGCCTATCAGAATAAAGTTTATCACAAGCTTAACAGCCGCGCCGCAAAGCATCGAGATTATAGGCTTTCTTTCCAGCTTATGCGACTGCAATATTGAGTTTGTAATTGTCAGCATTGCTGTAAAAAATACCGATACAGAAAGAATTGATAAAAGCGGCGCAGCACTATTTACCGATTCTGCCTTTCTTCTGAAAAGCATTGCCAGTATCGGTTTTGATAATATCGACATTCCTATGGCACAAGGAATAGATATTATCGCGGCGAATTTAAGCGATGCATTCATCGCTTTGGCAGACTTTTCCGTGTTGTTTTCCGTTCTTGTTGAGGCAAGCGCCGGTGTCAATGCCGATGCTATCGGTGCAATAAGCGCCGACGGCAAATGCGTCAGAGTTACCACAAGCGTACTGTAATTGCCATAAGCCGCTTCTGCCGCCTGCGTAGATGTGTACGATTTCATACAGTTTATTATCGTAACGGAATCTATAATTCCCGTCAGATTCAGAGCCACTGCGCTTATTGTTATCGGAACGGCTGTTATCACAAGCTTTCTGAATATAGCCTTTTGCGACATGCATTCGTTGCTTTCTTCTATCCCGAGATAGCCGTAATTCTGCTTATGGAAAAGTTTTGCCGATACAAGAAATACCATTCCCGTGCCTACGCCTATGCATATTCCCGCTATGGCATATGCCGCCGCTACTTCTATGCTGTATCCGCAGGATATTGCATATTTACATAAAACTATGCCTATGGCAAACTTTCCTATCGCTTCAATAACCTCGGAAATTGCCGTCGGAGCCATATTCTGATGACCCTGAAAATAACCTCTGATGGCGCTGGAAACGCAGATAAAGAAAAGCGTTGGCGCTATTGTGATTATGCAATAATAGCTGTCGCGACTGCCCATAAATGCGGCAAGCGGCTTTGCGCCGAGAATCATTATCAGAGTTCCCGCTATGCCAAGTACAACAAAAAGCAAGAGTGCTGTCGTAAATATCCGCCGCACTTCTTTTTTTCTGCCGAGCGTCCTGCTACTCGATACCATTATGGATATGGCTATCGGAAGTCCTGCCGTGGATATCATATAAAGCGTAACGAATATATTATAAGCTATATTGAAATAGCCCATCCCGAGATCCCCGAGATATGAATGAAGAGGTAGTTTGAAAAAAAGCCCCATCAGCTTTACAAGCATATTCGAGAACATAAGTATTACTACGCCCGACATCATGCGAGGGGCTTTTTTCTGCTTTTCCACCTTGAAAATCTCCTTAAATAAAGAACGATCAATGACCGATAAATTCACGGAAAACAGAGTTTTCCGGTACGAGCGATGACGGAATTATCGGTACATTTCTGAATTTTTCTTCAAAAATTTTGTATAATTCAGCTTCCGTTTCGCTCGAAAAATCATACATTTTCCTATTCAAAACATACGGTTTTATAACATTTATTTCATAAAGCATGAGCGTATTTATAAAGAAGTCGGCATGTTTTGCATTGGGAAAAATGTTTTCGTCCTCATTTCTCGCAACGCCGTCCCAAAGCTTCATCGTAAGTGAAACAGACGCGCCGCGGAAGAAAAAATCACGCACGATACGGCGGAAAAGCCGTATTTCTCTTGCCTTGAAAACACTTCCGTATGCCAAAACATCATCGTGCACGCCTATATAGACGGCTCTTGTCGCTTTCTTCGGAAGAAGCGACATTATCTCGGGATACATTGCCTGTATTCCCTCAAATACTATAAATTCGTTTTCGCTCGGGTGATAATCGGTATATCCGCTACGCATTCCGAGCTGAAAATCATATTTCGGAAGCCGCGTCGACTTTCCCGCAAGAATATCCGATATGCAAACCACGAAATAATTCAAATCTATAGCGGACGCCGCCTCATAATTCGGAATTTTGTCCCTTGAAATGTCGTCTCTGCTACGGTAAAAATCGTCTATTGATATAATTTTTGCGGTTTTTCCGAATTTTTTCATTTCATCCTCGAGGATATAGGATGTGGTTGTTTTTCCGGAGCAGGAAGCGCCCGAAAGCATTACAAAACGCTCTTCCCTGTTTTTGCATATTTCTCTTGCCGCGTTTCTGACCTGAGCTTCGTACTTGCTTTCGCAATCCAGAACAAAGCTCCTCATTTCTTCCTGACCGGCAAATTGCAGATTATGCTGTATCATCAAATAACCTCCTCTTTTTAACTGATATTATTATAAAAGCTGATTATTTTCTCTTTTTTGTCCCTTTCACGCTGTTTGTTTTCCTCTGAAAGATATTCATAAGGATATTTATATTCAAAAATTCTGTCGATTTTACCCGATTTTCTGTCTACAAGTTTGGATACGGCACCTGCTCCTATGGCAAATATGCTATGTATCTCTTCCATCATGTAGATATTGTATTTTCCCTCGCATCCGGGCAGGCAGAAGCCCACATTTTCCAGATTGTCCACGGTATTTTTCTGCCTGTACATATAATAAGGAATATATCCCGCGTTTTTGACAGCGAGATGCGCATAGTCCACAAGCTTTGTGGCTACATTTTCGCCTCTGTCATATATATATGAGCGCTTCTGCGAGAAGTCCGCCGCATTCTTTATGCACAGCGTATGAACGGTGAGATTTTCGGGATGAAGCCTCGTTATCTCGTCAACCGTTGAAGAAAAACTGCCGAAGCCCTCGCCCGGAAGTCCGGCGATGAGGTCTGTATTTATCTGCGGTATACCGATGCTGCGCGCGAGTTCAAATGCGCGGTAAAAATCAGCCGCGGTATGCTTTCTGCCTATAAGCTCAAGTACCTCGTCATTGAGCGTCTGCGTATTTATGCTGATGCGGGTAACGCCGTATTTCTTTATAACATCAAGTTTTTCTTTTGTTATTGTGTCAGGACGACCTGCCTCAACGGTAAATTCTTCAACGCTCGACATATCTACATTTTCGGATATGACGGAAAGTAGTTTTTCAAGCTGACTTGCGCTGAGAGTCGTCGGCGTTCCTCCGCCTATATAAACCGTAGCCACGGTAAGCCCGAGCGACTTTATAAGAGCCGCCTGCTCTACTATATCACGGCAAAGCTGCTCGAGATATCCGTCAAGAAGCCCCAAAAGCTTGGGTGAAGTATACGATACAAACGAGCAATAACTGCACCTTGTCGGGCAGAAAGGTATCGAAATATATATACTGCAGGCGTTTTCAGGCGCGGCGGCGATAATCTTTTTTTCGAGATATGCCGTATCGCAGGCGAGCGCCGCCTTTTTTGCATTCACGAAGTATTCTTTTGTGAATTTCGAGCGTACCTCTGCCTTTGTGGCACCGTTCATAAGCTCTTGAAGAGCGAGTTTTGCGGGGCGTACTCCTGTCAGTATACCCCATTGAGGTGCCTTGCCGACAAGCTTCTTTCCGGCATTGAAAAAGGCTTTACCGACGGCTATTTTTCTTGTTTTATCAAGAGTTTCGCTATCCGAAAAAGGCTCGAAGAACGAGCGCTCCACAGTTTTCCCGAGGTGCGATATGCTGACCTTAGCCGTTATCCCGTCCACGCTCTCCTCTACAGAAACTGTCGATGATGGTGAGTCCACATCTGCCTGCTTTGTCGCGGAAAATTTTTCTCCCGGGAAAAACAGCATGCAAAGCGTCTGTATATAATATTCATTTATCTCGCCGTTTATATTTAATATCATAAAATTTTATCCTTTATTTTGCAGAATTTCACTGTCCATGACTATGGTTATAGGTCCGTCGTTTCCGATATCGAGTTGCATAGACGCGCCGAAAACGCCGCACTGCACATCCGCAATCTCTTTTCTCAGGCATGAAACGAAATACTCATATAGCTCGTTTGCCCGCTCGGGCGCCTCGCTTGTAAAATAATCGGGGCGGTTTCCGTGCGCATAGTTGGCATACAGAGTGAAATTGGAAACAACGAGCGCACTGCCGCAAACATCTTTTACGGACAGATTCATCTTATCGTTTTCATCGGAAAATATGCGAAGCTTGGATATCTTGAGAGCGAGAAGCTCCGCATCCCTTTCGCTGTCGCCCTTTTTCACACCGAGAAGTATCGTAAGCCCTTTCCCTATTTTGCCTGTCAGCACGCCGTCCGCTACGACCTGCGATGATGAAACCCGCTGTATAACAGCTCTCATTTTTATCTCCTTTTATGAAGTATATCCGCGCTCAACGGAATATACACCCTTTATATTTTTGATTCGCGAAACAATGCTTATATAATGGTCAAGATTTTTGCAGGCTACTCCTATGCTGATTATGCACTGACCGTCGCTTTTTGTCTGCGTATTTATCTGGAGGATAGAAACACGCATTTCGGCAAGTGCAGATGTGATATCGGCAAGCATAGAGATTCTGTTTTCGGCAAAAATGCGCATTACAGCCTCATACTGACCGCCTGCACTGTCTCCGCCGCCGGAAACCTTACGCCATTCCACGCGCACAAATCTGTCCGGGTTATCTTTCATAGATGCAAGTGCGTTTTTGCAGTCGCATTTGTGAACGGAAATGCCGTAGCCCTTTGTGATAAAGCCGATTATATTATCGCCCGGGAGCGGATTGCAACACTTGGCAAACTTCACTTGGCAACCGTCAAGTCCGTCGACGGCAACGCCGTTGTAGCTTCCTCTCGAATACGGCTTCTGAACGGTCTGAACCTGCGACGGGTCTGTTATCGGTTCATCAGCGGGAGGCGCCACCACGCGGTCAAATTCATCGCGGATGCGCACGGATATTTTCGATATGGAAAGTCCGCCGTAACCGAGCATATTGAAAAGCTCAAGCGCGTTGTTCATGCCGCAACGCGATGCCACATTCTCGGCAATCTTTTCAAACTGCTCGTCGGTATAGGTTCTGCCGTAGTGCTTCAGCTCGGAAATGAAAGCGTTCTTGCCCTCGGCGATGTTTTCATCGCGCTTTTCTTTCTTGAACCACTGGCGAATCTTCGCCTTGGCTTCGCTTGTCTTTACTATATTCAGCCAGTCGCGGCTCGGTCCTTTCGCCGATGATGAAGTGAGTATCTCTACAATCTCGCCGTTTTTAAGCTCGCGGTCTATCGGAACTATCATTCCGTTTACCTTGGCGCCGACCATCCTGTTTCCGACAGCGGAATGTATATGATAAGCAAAATCTATGCAGGTGGAATTCTGAGGCAGGTTGACAACATCTCCTTTCGGTGTGAAAACAAATGTCTCATCCTGGAAAATATCTATCTTTATCGCCTCGAGGAAGTCGTCATGGTCAGCTGTCGTGGACTCATCCTCAACAAGCTTGGCTATCCATTCGAGTTTCTTGTCTATATCTTCTTTTGTTCTGTCACCGGATTTGTATTTCCAGTGCGCGGCGATACCGTATTCGGCAATATGGTGCATTTCCCATGTTCGTATCTGCACTTCAAAAGGAATGCCGTCTCTGCCTATGACGGTTGTATGGAGCGAGCTGTACATATTAGCTTTCGGCGTTGAGATATAATCCTTGAAACGCCCCGGGATGGAATTGTACATCTCATGAATATATCCGAGAGCGCTGTAGCATTCCGAAACGGTATTTACAATGATACGCACCGCATAGAAATCGTATATTTCATCGAAATTCTTATTCTGCTGATACATCTTGCGGTATATGCTGTAAACGGATTTTACGCGCCCCTCTATAGTGACATCGAGCCCGTTTTTCTTCAGATATTCGGTGATGCTTTTCTTTGTATTCTCGATAAAGCCGCGATTTCTGCCGTATTTCTTATCTATATCGTCACGCACCTCATCATAGCCTATGGGATCTAAATATGAAAGTGCCAGATTTTCCAGCTCCTGCTTAATTTTCTGCATACCGAGACGATGAGCAAGCGGTGCATAAACATGCATTGTCTCAAGTGCGATTCTCCTGCGCTTGCTTTCTTCCTGCGCGTCGAGCGTGCGCATATTGTGAAGCCTGTCAGCCAGTTTTATGAAGATAACACGGATGTCCTTTGCCATAGCGAAGAACATCTTGCGGAGGTTCTCCATATGCTCGTCCTCTTTATCCTCAAAAGGAATGCGGACAAGCTTTGTAAGTCCGTCCACAAGCTCGGCTACGCTGTCGCCGAAGAGCTTGCGTATCTTATCAAGGTCTGTTTTATCTGAGCAGTCCTCCACGGTATCGTGCAGGAGCGCGGCGCAGATAGAATCGGTATCAAGCCCGAGCCCCGCAACTATTTCCGCTACGGCAACGGGATGATTTATATATTCCTCGCCGCTTTTCCGATATTGCCCGCTGTGCATTTCGCGGGCATATTCATATGCTTTTTTTATCTTTTCGGTATTATAGGTTTTGCCCGTACTTTCCAGTATGAACATGAGCCTGTCTATATCGTAAAACATCTTTTTTCTCCCGACTCCTTGGGTTTACTCCGTTTTTATCCCTTTCAGGAGTCTGTTATTTGTAATATCTGTTTTTTCCGTCACTTTCGGCAAGGAAAAAGAATATGTCATACCGCTGCATTTATCTGCGGTTATAAGACCCGCATCGGCAAATACAGCCATCATTATTTTCAGCTTGACAAAAGAAATCGACGGGAGCGCGCGAAGCGCCGCCTTTATATTGATTTCCGTGCCCTCCGCAGGTGCGTTCTTTTGCAGAAATTTATATAGTAAAACAAAGTCGCCACGCTCGGGATAATCCTCATTCTCGCAGATTTCTCTTCCGAAAATAACATTTTCGGCATATTCCTCGGCTTCTATATATTCGAGCAGAGTGTCTTTTCCGAAGCGGATTTCCTTTGCCATCATCTGAACCGATGACATCCCGCGAAATTCGTTTATGTCGAGATTGAAAGCTATATCCGCGCTGTCGCCGCATTCATAGCCCTCAGAGACAAGGTTTCTGCCGAATAAAAGCGCAGGAACAAGCATATCGCCGATTTTTATCATCAGCTTTGTATGCTTATCTTCCTTGAGAAGCGTTATATCGTCTATTTTGGCGTTCTTCAGCAAAAATACGGGCGCCGGATTGCCTGCGCCGTAAGGCTCGAGCCGCATAAGTTCGTTTGCCTCGACCATGTTGATGTCGCTCTCCGAAACCTCACAGTCTATCTCACAGACAGGCTCGGGCATGCCTGCGGCAAAAGCATCGCTTGCATAAGCATTTATTGCCTCGCGGAAAGCATCTACATTGCCGCGCTCAATTGTAAGTCCCGCCGCAAGCTCATGCCCGCCGAACTTGGTAAGCAGCTTGCTACATGCGGAAAAAGCAGCGAATATATCAAAGCCGATAACACTTCTGGCACTTCCTCTGCCTTCATCCGAGTCTTTGGCAAAAGATATCAGCACGCATGGCTTGCCATAGCGCTCGGTTATCTTCGAGGCAACTATGCCGATGACACCGTGATGCCAGCTGTCGCCGGATATCACGAGCACATCACATTCAGCGGCATGAGGGTTTTTAAAAAGAAAAGCCTCGGCTTCCTTTAATATGGAATTTTCCAGTGCCTGCCGCTCACGGTTAAAGGCACAAAGCTCTTCCGCTATGGCATCTGCAAGCATCGGAGACTCCGTCATGAAAAGCTGAACTGCTCTTCCTGCATCGCCCATGCGCCCCGCCGCATTTATGCGAGGTGCCACCCCGAAGGCTATGGAAGAGACGGAAATACGCTTCAGCACGCTTTTTCTGTTGCGCCCCGAGTCTGTTTCTATTCCGGCAGCGGAGAGGAGTGATTTCATGCTGACATCCTCGGTACCGCGCAGAAGCCCCAGCCCTATGTGAATTATTATTCGGTTTTCTCCCGTCACGGGCATCACATCGGCTATCGTGCCGATTGCCGCGAGACTGATATACGAACGACACATATCCTTGACCGTATCGAGATTGTATTCTCCTCCGTTTTCGCGGGCAAGCTCCAGCGCACATATCAGCTTGAAAGCAACGCCAACGCCTGCCAAATCCTTATATGGATATCCGCAGTCCGCCCTGTGCGGATTTACCACGGCAATGGCATCGGGCAGAATCTCGGTACACTGATGGTGGTCTGTTATCACCATATCAATGCCGAGTTCATTTGAATATTCGGCTTCGCTCGCCGCCGTTATGCCTGTATCTACTGTTATGATAAGCTTCGTGCCGCTCGCGGCTATCGTATCTATGGCATCGCGGCTCACGCCGTAGCCCTCCGATTCGCGGGAAGGAATATAGAAATCGGCGCTTATTCCGCGGTCGCGAAAGTACCGCAGAAGCATCGAAACGGATGTCACTCCGTCGGCATCGTAGTCGCCGTATACGGTGATTTTTTCACCGTTTTCTATAGCCTGCATTATTCTTGCGACAGCCGCATCCATATCTTTCATCAGAAAGGGATTATTGAGGAAGCTCTCGGATTTATCTATAAAAACCTTTGCTCTCTGCGGGTCGCCGTAGCCCCTGTTGCAGAGCACGCGGGCAGTGACGGGCGAAACGCCGAGCGTTTTGCAGAGAGTCGATACCGTCTCCTCGTCCTGCTCACGAATTATCCACTTTTTTTCTTTTTTCAAGGAAAGGTCCGTCCTCTCATTGTATTATTGAAGCGCCGTCAAAGCTTCGGCGGTCTGTATTTTGCCATGAGGGCAAGCGCCATATTTATACCGTCTACGGCGGCGCTCGTTATTCCTCCGGCATATCCCGCGCCCTCTCCGCCTACATAGAGATTTTCATAGTTTTGCGCTATGAAATTTTTCTCTCTGCATATGCGTATCGGAGAAGATGTTCTCGTTTCGGGCGCAGTTATCAGTGCGTCGTCGCAGTCAAAGCCGTGCAGCTTTCTTCCGAAATCCGCGATGCCCGCCTTCAGCGACTCGGTAGCAAATTGTGGAAAAACGCGCCCGACTTCGGTAAATTTCACATTCCCGCCCATATAAGTCGGCTCCACTGTACCTATCGCATTGCGACAGCCGGCTCTGCCGAGAAAGCTGCCTACGCTCTGGCAAGGCGCAGCATATCCTCTGCCGCCGATGTCAAATGCGGCTCGCTCTATCCTGCGCTGAAAATCTATCGCGCCCGCGACCGTGCCGCCGAAATCATCGGGAAGCACCGATACGGCAACGGCGCAGTTTGCGTTTTTGCCGCTTCTGCTGTAGCTGCTCATGCCGTTTGTCACGACTCCGCCATGCTCCGATGCCGCCGCCACAACATCGCCGCCGGGGCACATGCAGAATGTATAAACCCCGCGTCCGCCTATGTGGCATGAGAGATTATATTCACCTTTCGGCAGTCTCGGGTCTCCCGCAAGGTCGCCGTAAAGTCCCTTATCTATATTTTCCTGAAGATGTTCTATTCTCACACCGACGGAAAACGGCTTCGGCGTTATCACAAGTGCGGTGCCGCCGAGCATCTCGAATGTATCTCTCGCGCTGTGACCTATCGCAAGCATCAGAGCGCCGCATTCCGTGTCTCCTTGCCCTGTTCTGACCGAGCGGATTGACCGACCGCCGTCGTAGTCAAAACCCTCGAATTTTGTTTTGTAATGTATCTCGCCGCCGAGGGAAATTATCTCGGCTTCTATGCCTGAAACGATATTTTTCAGATAGTCGGTGCCGACATGCGGGCGCGCGCTTGAAAGTATATCTTCGTGCGCACCGTGACGCACCATTGTTTCGAGAACATAGGCGCATTTCGGGTCGTTTATGCGCGTCATGAGCTTGCCGTCGGAAAATGTGCCCGCTCCGCCCGCGCCGAACTGAATATTTGATTCGCTGTCAAGCGCGCACGAGCGGAAAAATGCATCCACATCGGCGCTTCGCTCTGCCGTATTCTTGCCTCTTTCCAGTACTATCGGACGGTATCCGTATTTTGCGAGCATAAGCGCCGCAAACATTCCGCAGGGACCGAATCCGACTATCACAGGGCGCGCGCAAAGCTCCTCATCGCCGAAAATCGGCGTGATATCGGCTTCTTTTGCCACCGTTATGCCATCGCGGGCAAGCTTTTTGTCATCTGGTTTCTTTCCGTCGACTGTGGCAATAACGGAATAAACGAATTTTATATCAGCCTTTTTCCTCGCATCTACGGATTTTTTGAATATCTTCATCTCCGAAATGCTGTCAGCGGAAAAGAACTTCAACAAACGCTTTCGTGCAAAATGAAAGGTTTCGTCTGTTGAAGCTCCGATAGGCATTTTTATGTTTTGTACTATATATCTGTGTCTCTGCATCTTATTCTTTTACGCCTGTTTCGTCATTCTCCGCGCCGGTTGTATCAGCATGCGTGTTTTTTTCATCATCGACGCGCTCAACAGGTGATGTCGTGATGTCCGCTCTTATAAACTCGGGCGAAACGGATACGAGCGCCACGCCTATAGGCAGGTCAATCTCGAGTTTGAGCATCGTATCTCCCGCGGCTGTCACCGATGCGGCGTCAACGGAAAGCTTCACTCTGCTTCTCTTCGCATCGGTAGCGCTGAGTTTTCTGCCCTTTACCGTTACCACTATATTAGTCTCGGCAAGAGAAATATCGAGGTTTCTTTCGTTAAGTACGCTTTCGTTTTTTATAGTAATATCATTGGTTGTGAACTGGTAGTCGGTCGTTTTTATCGCCCCGTCGGTACTCACGGCATAAATCCAGATGATTATAGCCGCAAGTATTGAAAAAATTCTTATTATTATATCGGCTTTCTTATTCTGCTTTACCGTGTAGTCGTCGGAGCCCTCCTCGCGGTCGACAACCGTATTTTTCTGTCTGAAAAATTCTTTTAACTTGCTGAATGTTTCTTTCAATTTGCTAAGCTCCCTTCCGCCTGTGATTATTTCTGCTCCTGCTTCTGCTCATCTTCATGAATTTCATGAGAATGCTTTTCGCCTTTGTGCTCTTTTGTATGAGGCTCGTCGCCGAGGAGAGCCGAAAGCTCTGTTTTCAGCGTACCGAGGTCGTAATTTCGCTTGAGCTGACCGTCTACGGCTATCGATATCGTTCCCGTCTCCTCGGAAACGACAACAATAACGGCATCGCTGTTTTCGCTCATGCCTATAGCGGAGCGGTGGCGCGTGCCGAGATCCTTGATTATGTCATCGTTTGTGGACATCGGCAGAAAACAACCGGCAGCATATATTCTGCCGTTTTTGATAACCACGGCACCGTCATGCAGGGGCGCTTTATTATAAAATATGTTGCGGAGAAGCGGGACCGTGACATCGGCATTCACGATAGTTCCTGTCTTTATGATATCGCCGAGAGGAGTCGAACGCTCTATAACAATCAGCGCACCGGTATATTCTTTGGAAAGCTCGCTTGCCGCCTCACAGATATTGTTTATGGCGGTATGCTTTGACTGCGAGGATTTCGTTTCGCCCGCATTCTTTATCGAGCGGAAAGGGCTTCCGCCCATCTTTTCAAGAGCGGAACGAAGCTCGGGCTGGAATATGATGATAAGCGAAATAAGACCGACCTGTACTATATTGGACAGCAGAAATTTCAGCGCGCGCATATCGAGTATATCGCTTATAAGCACGACGATAAGAACCATGAGAACGCCGAGCGCCAACTTGCTCGCGCGTCTGTCACGGATGAATTTTATTATATAGTAAATGAGTATCGACACTACGGCGATATCCAGAATATCAATAAGCTTTATTGCCAAAAACTGCTCTGCAATATAATTCAGTAATTCCAACTTCTTTTCGCTCCTAAAAGAATAATCTTGTCTCTATATTATAATATACTTTTCGGTATAAATAAATAGATTTTTGAAAATTTTTTATAAAATTTCCATTTTTTTTACTTTTATCAATGACAAACTACCGTTTTTATGGTAAAATAGTTATCGTCAAGCCGATTTTACGGTTATCGGCTGTACCTATCGGAGGTCATAATGAAAAATATACTCAAAAAAATAAGCGATGCCATGAATATTCTGACGCACAAAAGAGAGTGTCCCTTTACCTCTGCGGTAATACTCGCGGCAGGTCTTAGTGCAAGGATGCAAGGCATTTCGAAGCAGATGATAGAGCTCAGCGGCAAAAGCGTCATCGCGCATACGCTCTGCGCCTTTCAGGAATGCGAACTCATAGACGAAATCATTGTCGTAACAAACGAAGCGGAACTTCCCTACTACAATGAAGAATTCAAAAACGAATACGGACTCACAAAGATTTCGCGCGTCGTTCTCGGCGGAAATACCCGCGCCCGTTCGGCGGAAAACGGCTTTTCCGCCGTATCGAAGAATGCCGATTTCGTGGCTATTCACGACGGTGCGCGCTGCCTCATAACTCCCGAAAAAATATCAGCCGTGGTAAAAGCGGCATTCGAAAAAGGCGCGGCAATAGCGGCAACAAAGGCGACGGACACCATGAAAAAAGCCGACGAGGACGGAAAAATCACGGGTACGCTCGACAGAAGCAAAATATGGCGCGCGCAGACGCCGCAGGTTTTCAAGAAAAGCATTTATTTTGTTTCGCTGAAAAACTGCAAAAGCAAGGGGGCGGCAATCACGGACGACGCTATGATGGCAGAGCACGCCGGCTTCAATGTCTACTGCATTGAAACAGGCTCCGACAATATCAAGATAACAACGCCGGCCGATATCCGCGAGGTGCTCGGCGTGCTGAACGGGAGGTGCGAGAAATGAATTTCCGCATAGGTCACGGATATGATGTCCACAGGCTCACAGAGGGAAGAAAGCTTTTTCTCGGCGGGGTCGAAATACCGCATAAAACAGGGCTTCTCGGGCATTCCGATGCCGATGTTCTGCTCCATGCCGTATGCGACGCACTGCTCGGTGCGGCTGCGCTCGGCGATATAGGAAAGCACTTTCCCGATACCGACGATAAATATAAAGGAATATCGAGTCTTATCCTGCTCGGCGAGGTATATAAAAAGATATCGGCACTCGGCTATAGAGTCTGCAATGTGGATGTCACGCTGATAGCGCAGAAGCCAAAAATATCGCCATACACCGACATAATGAGAAAAAACATATCGGATGCGCTCGAAATCGATATCGATTCTGTAAATATCAAAGGAACTACCGAAGAACATCTTGGTTTTACGGGAAAAGAGGAAGGCATATCGTGTCACGCCGTCTGCCTTCTTTGCAAGTAAATTCACGCAAATTCGCTCTATCGCGGTTTAAATCCCGAATATTCGCCGTTTTTAATATTCCCTTTTGTTCTTATTTGACGATTATTGAAAAACGATTTTGGCAAGGTAAACAAAAATCGCTCTTCAAATTTGTTGACAAAATTTTCCAACTTGCTATTGCAAAAATTCCCAAAATATGGTAGTATGTTGTTGGAAAATTTTGGTAAGTCAAAAATCCGGCACTAAAACAAAGAAATGGAGAAAAATAACATGGAACAAAAAGTAAGAATACTTATCGCAGATGAAAATGTCGAATTCCGCATGAATCTCAGGGAGAACCTGACGCGCGCCGGCATGGAAATAGTCGAGGAGGCATCCGACGGCTCGGATATACTGACGAAAATAAAGCGTACTACGCCGGATATCGTCTTTATTGATATATGGCTCCCTAAGGGCGATCCCATTCAGATTATAAAGAAATCGAAGCTTCTCTTCCCGAATCCGCTTCAGGCGCCCGATTTTATCGCGCTATCGTACTGCTCAAATCCCAACCTCTTCCTTGAGGCAAGCGAGGCTGGCGCAACATTCTGCATGCAGAAGCCCGTGGAATATGCAACTCTCTTTGACAGAATCATGCGTATCTACAGAAACAGGCAGAATAACTTCAAAATACCGCTTTCGAGCATGCGCACAGGCTCGGGAAGCGACGATGACGCCGACCTTGAAACACAGGTGACAAAAATCCTGCATAAAATCGGCGTTCCCGCACATATAAAGGGCTATCAGTATCTGCGCACAGCCATAATAATGACCGTGGAAAACAATAATCTGATAAACTCTGTCACAAAAATTCTGTATCCCTCCGTTGCCAAGACTTATGAAACAACATCGTCGCGCGTAGAGCGCGCCATCCGCCATGCGATAGAAGTCGCATGGGACAGAGGCGACCTCGATGTGCTCAATTCATACTTCGGCTATACGATACAGAACGAACGCGGAAAGCCCACAAACAGCGAATTTATCGCCATGATTTCGGACAATCTGCGCCTCAAAAACAGAATTTCATAAAAAACACCATAAAAATAAGGGAATCCAAGAGCGGATTCCCTTATTTTTATTTACGCCGAAGCCTTATCTGTCCTCTCTGTAATAATTCGTACCGAGAGCGGCAGGCGGCTGATTTTCTTTCTTTTTGGTGGCACTTGTGATTACAAGAACGATTATCGTCACTATATAAGGAAGCATATCGAGTATAGGCGTAGCTTTCATACTGACATGGAGCGCTTTTATACTCGGGATATAGGCTCCCGCAACATAAAGCATGCCGAAAAGCGCCGAGCCGAAAATGCTCACCACAGGCTTCCAGAGCGTGAATATAACGAGCGCGATGGAAAGCCAGCCGAGCGCGGAAATACCGAGATAAGCTTCCTGCGAGCCTGCATAGTCCATTACATAGAAAAGACCGCCGAGACCTGCTATACCGCTTCCTATGAGCGTGGCAACATATTTATACGCCGTGACATTTATGCCCATCGCATCGGCAGTTGCGGGATTTTCACCCACGGCGCGCAGATGCAGACCGACTCTTGTTCTGTTCAGCACATAAGATGTGACGATAGCGATGGCTATCGCAAGAAATACCATTATACCGCAGTATTTGAGCGTTGTGCTTTCTGCAAAAGGAAAACGGAAATATTTTATCGCATAGAGATATCTCGTTTCCGTTTCGGCAGCCATTACGGTTATCTTGGACATGATGAATTTCATTGTGCCCACGCCGAATGTTGTAAGCGCGAGACCCGTAACATTCTGATTGGCATGGAGCGAAACGGTAAGGAAGCTGTAGATAAGCCCCATCATTGCGGCGCAGAGAAAAGATGCGAGCAGTGCTATGATAACGACAAGCACACCCGGGAGAGCCGCATTTACGGACATGAGCTGGAGCGCAAGGCAACCGCCTGCGGCACCGACGCACATTATGCCGGGGATACCAAGATTCAGATGACCTGCCTTTTCCGTGATGATTTCGCCTGTGGAGCCGTAAAGAAATGTCATACCGAGCGGGATAGCGCTGAGAAGATAATTTATAAGCTTATCCATTACTGCTCACCTCCCTTTTTGCGAGAGCGGAAGTTTACCTTATAATCAATGAAAAATTCGCATCCGATGATGAAGAAAAGGATGATACCAGTTATCATATCGGGGAAAGCGGGGCTGATATCGAAATTCTGCGAAACCTGCGCCGCACCCTGACTGAGAAATACGATAAAAAGCGAGGTCAGCGCCATTATAGCGGGATTGAACTTCGCGAGCCATGATACCATTATCGCGGTAAAGCCTCTGCCGCCGACCGTTTCCGTTGTAACGGAGTGGTCAAGTCCGCCGACTATGAGGAAGCCTGCGAGACCGCAGAGCACGCCCGAAACTATCATTGTGCGGATGATGACCTTTTTGACATCGATTCCTATGTAGCAAGCTGTCTTGAAGCTTTCGCCGACAACCGATATCTCATATCCGTGCTTGCTGTAGCAGAGATAGACATACATTCCTATTGTCAGCGCAACGGTAATGAGTATGATAAGCAGATATTCGTTTCCGATAGAGGGCAGGTGTCCGAAAGGAAGTATGCCGAGCGAGCTTGAGCCGTTCGGGGTCCATACGATAAGGCAGAAAGAAACAAGACATGTAGCCACATAGTTCATCATGAGTGTAAAGAGAGTTTCGTTTGTGCCCCAGATTGCCTTGAATATGGCAGGTATGGTGCCCCATATGCCGCCTGCGAGCAAAGCCGCCGCGAGCATGATTACGATTAGGAGCGAATCCGGAATCTTACCGCCGAGATAGAACATGCAGGCGGCTGTCGCAAGAGCGCCCATAAGCGTCTGCCCCTCTGCGCCGGTATTCCAGAATTTCATTCTGAAAGCGGGCGTTACGGCAAGCGAAATGCAAAGAAGAACCGAAGCGTCTTTTACAAATTTCCAGATTTTACGCGTAGAACCGAGGGAGCCCTTGAGAAGAGCTGAATAAAAATCAATCGGATTTGCGCCTATGACGATAAGAGAGAGCAGACCGCAGAAAATAAGCGATGCAAATATAGCAATAAGCCTTATTCCCCATGCCTTTTTCCAAGGCATGGCGGCACGCTTTGTTATGTGAAAAAGCGGCTCTTTTACTTTGTTTTCATTATTTGTCATCTGAAACAGCCTCCTTTTCGGTTACGGAACCGTCGGTTTTGGTCATGAGAAAACCGATTTCTTCTTTTGTAGCCTTTCTGCCGTCCACGATGTCCATCACCTTGCCGGAGTTGATAACGAGAATTCTGTCGCAAAGCTCCGTGAGAACATCGAGATCCTCTCCGACAAATATAACGGTGACTCCGCTTTCTTTTTGCTTATTGAGAAGATGATATATCAGATAAGACGAATTTATATCAAGTCCGCGGACAGGATATGCCGCCATAAGTACCTTCGGCGCGGCGGCAATTTCTCTGCCGACAAGCACCTTCTGCACATTACCTCCGGAAAGTCTGCGCACGGGTGTATGCGCGGACGGCGTGACAACGCCGAGCTCGTTTATGATTTCATTTGCGAGGTTTCCGGGTTTGCTGCGGTCTACAAATACCGATTTTCCTTTTCTGTAGCTGCGGAGCATCATGTTGTCTACGATGTCCATATTTCCGACAAGACCCATGCCGAGTCTGTCCTCGGGAACAAACGAGAGGCGTATGCCGAGTTCCTTTATCTGTAGGGGAGTTTTATCGCGCAGGTCTATTATCTCGTCCTCGTTGAAAAGCACCTTGCCGTCGTTTACGAGCGCTTTTATCTTCTTATCGCCAATGCCGCTAAAGTCTACCGCTTCGCCGCCCTCATAGTGGAAGGCTCCTTCGCGCGCAAGCTCCTTCACTCTGTGCATATCCTTGTGGAAGAATGTGACTGGCTTGTCTTTTTTCGGATTATGGAAGATGATATCCCCGCTCTCCAGATTCTGAAGTCCGGCTATAGCTTCGAGAAGCTCTCTCTGTCCGCTTCCGGCGATACCGGCGATACCGAGAATTTCGCCCGAATAAGCGTCAAAGGAAACATTTTTGAGTATATCTATTCCCTCTTCGTCTTTACTGCAGAGTCCCTTTACCTCAAGGCGAAGCTCACGGTTTTTCGGTTCCGTGCGCTCGATATTGAGTGAAATCTTTTTGCCTACCATCATTTCGGTAAGCTCGGATTCCGAGGTTTCATTTGTATTCACCGTGGCGACGTGCTCGCCCTTGCGCAGAACCTCAACTCTGTCGGATATCGCAAGCACCTCATGGAGCTTGTGCGTTATTATAATTATGGATTTACCGTCGTCGCGCATCTTTCTGATAACATCAAAAAGCCTGCCTGCTTCCTGCGGAGTGAGAACAGCCGTAGGCTCATCGAGAATCAGTATATCCGCGCCGCGATAAAGCACCTTGATTATCTCTACTGTCTGTTTTTCGGAAACAGACATCTCGTGTATCTTCTTTTTGGGGTCTATATTGAATCCGTAGCGCTTCGCTATTTCAAGCACACGGTTGTTTACATCTTTGATATTGTATTTTCCGTCATCCATGCCGAGAACTATGTTCTCGCTCGCGGTAAATACATCGACAAGCTTGAAATGCTGATGTATCATACCTATCTTATATTTAAATGCATCCTTCGGAGAGCTGATGACGACCTCCTCTCCGCCTATGCATATTTCACCGCTGTCGGGATAGTAGATTCCCGCTATCATATTCATGAGTGTGGTCTTGCCGCATCCGTTTTCTCCGAGAATGGCAAGTATTTCACCCTTATAAACCGTAAGGTCAACATTTTTGTTTGCAACAATGCTTCCGAAAGTCTTGGTTATGTTTCTCATTTCGAGAATAACCTCTTTTTTCGGAGCCGTATTTTCGGGGACTTTCGTAATAACCGAATCGCTCACAGTAACCTCCGCAATAAATCGTATATAAATCTGAAAAAGAAAAATCAGAATGGGACGGAGATATTATTCTCCGCCCATTCTATGCTGTTTTTTATGAAAATCAATATTTTTCGTTAAGGAAAGTGATTCCGTCGATTCTGAGATCGAAGTAAGGAGCGGAACGGTATTCAGACTCGTGGAAGTAACCGTCCTTTATAGCCTCTGTTTCCTTTACATAGTCGCCCATATCGTCAACATCGGCAAGGTAAGAATCAAGTGTCTTGCCCTCAACGGTAAATGTAGCCGTATCGAAAACATGGAGCTTGCCGGACTCGAGAAGAGCCTTTACTTCGTCAATCTTAGCCTGTGTGCCTGCTGCTGTAGCTTTCTTGCCGAGGTCGGAAAGCTTAACAGAACCTGTCTTGAGGTCGCCGCACCAGTCAGCCTTGATTTCAGTGCCGTTCATAGTGCTTTCGCAGATGTACTTAACATAAGGAGCCCAGTCAATCTTGGAAGAAACGATGAATGTGTTGGGGCAAGCGGATTCAGTAGAACCGTTGTAGGAGATATTGGGAACATTTCTGTCCTCGCATGCGGAGGGAGCGCCCATGGAGTCTGCGTGCTGGCTTATGATAACGCAACCTGCATCCATAAGAGCAAGAGCGGCAGCTTTTTCCTTGCCCTCATCATACCATTCGCCAGTGAACTGAACATCCATTGTAACAGAGGGGCAAACATACTTTGCACCGAGGTAGAAAGAAGTAAGACCGGAGATAACTTCAGCGTATGTAAAAGCGCCTACATAGCCGATTTTAGCCTTGTCGGCTGTGATTGTGCCGGCTTCAATCATCTCGTTAAGCTTCATGCCTGCGGCAACGCCTGCAAGAAATCTGCCTTCATAGATGGAAGCGAAAGCGTTGTGATAATTCTTAAGACCCTGTGTATGTGCCTTTGTACCCGTAGCGTGGCAGAACTGAACCTCGGGGAACTTCTCGGCAGCCTTTATCATATAAGGCTCGTGACCGAAAGAATCGGCGAAGATAACCTTACAGCCCTCGTCTACGAGGTCGCAGGCGGCTTCATAGCATTCGTTGCCCTCGGGGATGCCTCTTTTGAAAATAACCTGAGAATCCTTGAGACCGAGCTGCTTCTGAGCATCTTTTACTGCATTGATGAAGTTGAGGTCGTAGGTGGAATCCTCATCGTGGAGAAGGATGACACCGAGCTTGAAATCATCTTTTGAGCTGCCGCAGGAAGAAGCGACAAGCGCGAATGCAGCCAGCATGGCTACGCAGAGAATGATGGAAACAATTTTCTTAAACATGTTTGCCCTCCAAATAATTTTTATAATTTAAAGAGATTTCTCTCTGTAAATTCTTTGTCAGTCGCGGAATTTTATACCGCCCTCGGGACTCATACTCTCGACTATTGCAAGCGAATCTATGCGGATACCCGCACGGCGAAGCTCGTCACCGCCGCCCTGAAATCCCTTTTCTATCGCTATGGCACAGCCGCAGACCGTAGCCCCCGCCTGAGACGCTATATCGAGGAGCCCGTGAAGCGCGCCGCCGCGTGCGAGGAAGTCGTCCACAAGCAAAAGTCTGTCGGAAGCCGAAATATATTCCTTTGCTACTATTGCGTCATATGTATTACCGTGCGTAAAGGAATGCACCGTGCTCGAATACACGGCACCCGTCTGGGTTGAAGCGCGGCTCTTCTTAGCAAAAACGACGGGAACGCGCAGTTCCGAGGCTGCTGCCACGGCTATCGCTATTCCCGACGCTTCTATAGTAAGTATTTTTGTTATATTTTCTGCGCAATAAAGACAGGCAATCTCCTTGCCCATCTGCATAATAAGCTCAATATCGAGCTGCTGATTCAGAAAGCTTCCGACTTTTAGTATCTCGCTTGAGATAACAGTGCCTTCGCTGATTATCTTATCCTGCAAAGCCTTCATTATAAGCACCTCCGTTTTTTGAAAACAAAAAATCAGACCGAAGTCTGATTTGCCAATAAAGAAAACGCACAAAGACCGCATAAAAATATGCGATACTGCGATTTTCAACCAATAGTCGAAACTGGGCGTTCGGTAGAAACGTTCGGGCCATAATATCCGAACCTATATTGGCAAACTTGTTCACTTGATGTCATCATTATAAACCAAACTCCGCAAAAAATCAAGTGTATTTTTGAAATTTATGCTTTTTCGATAAAAAACCACAAAATATAGTTTCAAAAAAACCTATATTTTGTGATTTTGCCGTCAAATGCGTACCTTCTCAATAAACAGTCAATCAATGTTTACATATCGATGCCACAAAAGTAAACATTTTTGTCGTTTTTTCAAAAATATTGACAAAATCATATTGCAAATATCGGGCATTACTATTATAATAGAGTAAGATATTTTCGGAGGTACGATTTGAAAAACGAAGCAAAAAACACATTTGAACTCATATACGCCGCAGTGGAAAAAATCCCCTGCGGAAAGGTCGCGACCTACGGCTCGATTGCGGCGCTTGTGGGCAATCCGCGGCTTGCGCGCGTTGTCGGCTATGCGCTCCATGTAAATCCACGCCCTGGCATAATCCCATGCCACCGCGTGGTGAACAGAAACGGCTTCCCTGCCCCGGGCTTTGCCTTCGGCGGCGAGGGAGTTCAGCGGGAGATGCTGATATCCGAGGGTGTGGTGTTTGAGGACGACGGTCATATCGACCTTGAAAAATACGGTTGGGACGGCAGATAGCTGCCCGACCAAGGAAAGGAATACATAAAAATGGCAAATTCTCTCGGCACATCCGTAACGACAAAAAAACTCGACATGAAACCAATCCCACTGCTCGTGGTCATGATTTCATTTGAACCCGACGGCGACGACGGCAGACAGCTCTGCTCTACGACAAAGGAATACTGGTATGAGCAGTTTTTCGGCGACAACGGGCTGACTCTCAAGAATTATTATAAGGAAATGTCGGGCGGAAAATTTTATTTTTCTCCCGTTGATGTAAACGGCAGTGATGTCAAGGGCGTTGTCCATGTGACGCTTCACTGCAAGCACCCTGACCTGCTTCAGCAAGAAAATCCCGACAAGCGAACGGGCGCGGCGCTCTATGTTGTCGCCGAAGCACTCAAGGCATGCGAGCCTTATGTGGATTTCGCCGCGCTCGACAAGGACGGCGACGGTTTCCTCTCCGCAGACGAGTTGCACTATGTTCTCGTTCACGCCGGCTTTGATTATTCCGGCGGCAAGGAAACAACGCCCGAGCTTCGCTACGGCGTTTTCGCAAACAGCGGCAGACTTCCCGATGAAGAGGATGCGCAGGGCTTTCCCGGTGCTCATTCTCCGCGCGTCGGCGGAGTCAAACTCTGCGCCGCATCAAAGGGTTCATATACGCTCATCGGCGAATACAGAAAGACACAGTACGGTTTTCTTCCCCATCCGCTCGGAACAACCGCGCACGAACTCGGTCATGCGATAGGTTTTCATGATATCTATGACTATGACAGGCAGGTAAAGGGATGGCCGCTCCCGATGATGTTTTCTGTCATGTGCAACGGCTGCTATGGGCTCATCCGCCCGAAAGACAAAAACAAGCGTATGCCGATAATGGGCACCTGCCCGACTCACCTCGACCCGCTTCAGAAGATACGCTCCGGTTTCTCCGAGGCGCAGGTGGCAGAGGGCGACGGCGAATACTCGCTCTATTCCATTCTCAGCGGAAAATACAATATCCTCCGCATAAATACGCCCGACCCCGCCGAATATTTCCTGCTTGAAAACCGTCAGATTGAGGGCTTCGACTCGGGTCTCTACAGACGCCGCGTCATAAAGAGCGACGACGGCAAGGTACATTATGAAATAGAAAACTACGAGCGCGGCGGCATGCTCGTATGGCATATCGACAAGGATATTTTCGATGAATTTTCAGGAATAAAGCGCACAAACGGCTCGGGACTCTGGAACGGTGACGGCGAAACGCAACGCGAAACACGCCACAATCCCGGCGTTGTGATAGACTACAAAAACGGATACGATGAAAACGGACTGATGAAAGACGACGGCGTATTTCTTCAGGGCTTCCCCGAGGACCCGTTTTACCGCGCTGGCGAAACATTCAATTCAAATGAATTTATCTCCGCCGCAACGCATACGAAATCGCTCAATTCGTTCCCCGAGAGTATAGACGAAAATAAATACAATCTGAAAATTGAGGTTCTCGAGGACACGGGAAGCGAACTGAAAATCCGCGTAACGCAGACTTATTGATGAGAGGAAATCAGATGAAAATTACCGTACTTGACAGATGCACAGTAACAACGGGCGATGTATCGCTTGCTCCGATAGAGGCACTCGGCGATGTCCGCTTCTATGATACCGTGCCGCATGATAAGCTCGCCGAAGTCATTGCCGACAGCGATGCCGTTATATGCAATAAGGCGCAGATAACGGACGAAATAATGGAAAAATGCAAAAATCTGCGTTATATCGGGCTTTTTGCCACGGGCTACAACAATATCGATATATCTGCGGCAAAGCGCCGCGGGATAACCGTATGCAATGTTCCCGGGTATTCTACCGATTCGGTGGTTCAGCATGCCTTTTCGATGATACTGCATTTCGCCTGCCGCACCGATGACTATGCGGCGTCGGTGGCGCGCGGCGATTGGGCAAATTCCGAAACATTCTCGTATCTTGCCTTTCCGACAAGTGAGCTTCGGGGAAAGACGCTCGGCATTTTCGGCTTCGGCACGATAGGCAAGGCGATGGCGACCGTAGGCAAAGCTTTCGGCATGAAAATCCTTGCAGTTTCGCATCGCCCGATGACTTACGATGGCGTGGAATTTACCGATGCCGACACGCTTTTTGCGAGAGCCGACTATCTCACTCTTCACTGCCCGCTGACAGCCGAAACGAGAGGACTTGTCAATTCCCGCACGCTCTCGCTGATGAAACCGTCCGCCGTACTGATAAATACGGCTCGCGGCGGCGTTGTCGAGGAAGCGGCACTGACAGAAGCGCTGAAAAACGGCACTATACGCGGAGCGGGCATAGATGTTCTCGATATCGAGCCGATGTATAAAAATCATCCTTATCTGACAGCACCGAACTGCTACGTCACTCCGCATGTAGCATGGGCGGCATATGAGGCGAGAGTACGCCTCATCGATATAGTGGCGGAGAACATCCGCGCTTTCGCATCGGGAAATCCGATAAATTCAGTCTCAAAATAAAGCATACCACCAGGGGGGATAATATGTTTAAGAAAACAACTTCAATCATTCTTGCCGCCGTTATAATAGCGCTGTGCATACCTTTCAGCGTTTCTGCGGCAGATGTCAAAAGCACGACAGGCAGTACATTTTTCGGTTCTCACGGGGTCAAGCCCGTGCCGCTTCTCGTGATAGTCGTGAGCTACAGCAATCAGGCTACGCGCTCCGAAGAATCATACTGGGAAAAATCACTATTCGGCGACAACGGCAATACGATGAAAAACTATTTTAAGTTCATGTCGGGCAGCAAATTCTGGTTCACGCCCGCCGAGGAAACCTACGGCACAAAAAACAACGGCGTTGTCTATGTCAAGCTGGATGAAAATCACCCGAACACAAGCGGTTCAAGCACGACAAATATCGGCACAACACAGTCAAATGCTCTCAAAGCGGCATCAAAATATGTCGATTTCAGCAAGTTTGATACGGACGGCAACGGCGGTCTAAGTTGGAAAGAACTCAGCATCGTCTATATAATAGCGGGATACAGCACAAAATTCGGAATGACGAGCGACGGTATCAGCAAATACGGCATGGGAAGCTTTGAAATGGACAGCCCCTCCGCCAATCTGAATAACTTCATAAACGGCGTTTTCGTCACATGGGGCTACTACGGCGGCAAGTATACCGTAGTCGGCGAGATGCAGTCATCAAGACAGCCGCTCACTTTCGGCTCGATAGCGCACGAGCTTTGCCATGTCATAGGTGCAAACGACCTTTATACATACAGCGGGTATACATGGTGCGGCGGTCCGGGCGATATAGCCATGCAGGGCGGCGGCTCGGGACTCGGCTTGCAAAAAGGAGTCACTGCGGGCAATGCTCCATCGGCAATAGACCCGTATTACCTTATAAAATTCGGCTTCTGGGAGGCTACCGAGGTAAGGGATGGCATTTACACGCTCTATTCGAGAGAGAGCACCGAAGGCAGCTACAATATTATAAAAATAAGCACAAACAACCCGAAAGAATATTACCTCATAGAAAACAGGTACACTGTAAAATCTTCTACATACGATGCCATATCACCCGCATCGCGCGGCATACAGATATGGCATGTTGACGAAACGATAATGGAAACACAGCGCCTGCCAAACTGCTGGAAAGGCACAGCGCATGCGCCCGGTCTTACTCCTCTCTATCCGAACGGCGCAACAGGCGGAAACGGCTACGATTCATGGTATGATGCATCCGGCAAAAACACATTCGAATGTCGCAAGTTCAAATTTGCCGGAAGCAGTACATGGTATACGCGCATGACAGATGCTGAAGCCAAGGACTATAATTTTAAGGTGACAATCCTCAGCGGAAAAGGAAACGAAATGCGGATTCAGATTTCCGGCTTCGGAAATCTGAACTGCGACCATGTTTTTGACAGTAAAAATACCGCCGCGGTTTATCTGTTCGGCAAGGCAACCTGCACAAGACAGGCAACTTACTTCTACTCATGCAGTAAATGCGGTCAAAAAGGAACGAGAACCTTTGCATACGGCGAACTGCTCGCTCATAATTTTACCGCCTGCAATGCCAAAGAAAAATATCTGGCAAGCGAAGCAACCTGCACAGAGCAGGCAACATATTTCTATTCATGTTCAGAATGCGGCGAAAAAGGAACGGACACCTTTGCATACGGCAGTCTGAAGCCGCATGATTACAGCACGGAATGGACAAGCGGCGCAGATATGCACTGGCATGCATGCACAGCCTGCGGTGCAAAAAGCGAAGAGACGGCGCACAGCTTCGATAAGAAAAGAAAATGCACCGTCTGCGGAAGCCGCAAGGAAGGCTACGGCGACCTTAACGGTGACGGAAGGGTCGGTGCTGCAGACCTTACGCTGATGCGCAGATATATAGCCGGATATTACACCGGAATATCCGCAAAAGACGCTGACCTTGACGGAGACGGAAAGGTCGGTGCCGCAGACCTTACAATCATTCGCAGAATGATTGCGGGCTACGAGATTGATTAAATAAAAATACCGAGGATTTTATTCCTCGGTATTTTTACATATTCATTATCTGCTTTCAATATATCTTGAGAGAAATTCTCTCGTTCTCGGGACTTTCGGATTGCCGAAAACCTCGGCGGGGGTGCCGTCCTCAACGATAACGCCACCGTCCATGAATATCACTCGGCTCGATACATCGCGTGCAAAACCCATCTCGTGAGTTACCACAAGCATAGTCAGTCCGGATTCGGCAAGCTTCTTCATTACAGAGAGAACCTCTCCGACCATTTCGGGGTCAAGAGCCGATGTGGGCTCATCGAAAAGGATTGCATCGGGATTCATCGAAAGAGCACGGGCAATGGCTATTCTCTGCTTCTGACCGCCCGAGAGCTGTGCCGGACGGGCATTCAGATATGCCGACATCCCTACCATCTCGAGATATTTCTTTGCTTCAGCTTCTGCCTCCGTGCGCGAGCGCTTGAGCACAATCATCTGCGGACGGACGCAGTTTGCAAGCGCCGTCATATTGTTGAAAAGATTGAACTGCTGGAAAACCATAACTACCTTTGCGCGGTACTGCGAGAGCTTCATTGACTTGTCGGCGATATCCTTGCCCTCGAAAAGAATTCTGCCGTCTGTCGGCGTTTCGAGCAGATTGACGCATCGGAGCATCGTGCTTTTGCCCGAGCCGGAAGAACCGATGATGCTTATAACCTCACCTTTCTTTACGGTAAGATTTATATCGCGGAGCACCTCATGGCTTCCGAATGTCTTTTTCAGATGCACAAGTTCAATTATATTGTCCATCATGCTCCGCCTCCTTTGTTATATGAATTTCCGCTTCTGGGTCCGACTGCGAGCCGCATATTGTATATGACGAGGAACCCTCAAGCTTCTTTTCTGCAAAGCGCAGGATGCGGGTTACGGCAAATGTCATAATAAAGTAGATAACGCATATTACCGTATATGTGGCAAAATTCTTGAGTGTCATTCTCGTTATCACACCCGCCATGTAGTAAAGCTCCATTACGCCTATTACATTCAGCACTGATGTATCCTTTATATTTATAACGAACTCATTGCTTACGGAAGGCAGAATATTGCGCATTGCCTGCGGAATAACGACATGGAGCATCGCCTGCGCATGTGTCATGCCGACGGAATAAGCACCCTCCATCTGTCCCTTCTCGACGGAAATTATACCTCCGCGGACTATCTCTGACATATATGCGCCCGTATTTATCGAAACGATAAATATACCTGCGGGAATGAGCGGCAGAGTGTTTCCGCCGTTCATGAAGGCATAGCCCCAGAAAATAACCATCGACTGAACCATCATAGGCGTTCCGCGGAAGATTTCTATATAAAAGGCAAGTATGCCGTTGAGTATATTATGCAGTACGCGAAGCACGCTGTTTTTAGACTTCGGTGCCGTTCTTATGACACCGGTGAGCAGTCCGATAAGCAGTCCCGCTATCGTACCTACAAGCGCTATCAGCATTGTATATCCGAGACCGCCGAGCAGCTGTACGCGATACGATACGACAATGTTCCAAACCTGTTTTAAAAATTCCACTTCTCTGTCTTCCTTAAAGTATTATTTATTGAAGATTATAACAAGATTACTTCTGTAATAGCAATGCGTGAAGTCAACCTCCTGCATTCTTTCCTCCGTAGGACTCATGCCTGCGATGATGCCGTCCACAGCACCGCTCTGTACTGCCGGAATGAGAGAATCCCATTCGTTTGCAACGATTTCAAGGCTCATGCCAAGCTCCGCCGCTATATACTTTGCTACCTGAACATCATATCCGTTTGCATAAGTGTTGGAAGAGCCCTTTATCGGTACGGCGCCGTTTGCGGCTGTCGTCTGAGTCCAGTTAAAGGGGTCATATGCACACTCCATGGAGATTTTCAGTGTGCCGTTTGATGTGTCCGTATTGCTTGATGTAAGAGCGAATTTCGTATTGAGCTCCTTTGTCGTATCCTTGTTGATATCGAATATCTGATTCATCAGCTCAAGCTTTGTGTCCTCGGAAATGGCATCGATGATGGCATTTACCTTTTCAACAAGGGGAGAACCTTTCTTGAAAGCAACGGCGATACCTGTATCATCGCCTGTAACGGCGAAGCCTGTCTTGTTGTTGACCAGCGGCAGATAAGATATCGTATCATCCTTGAGCGATGCCGTAAATGCTGTGGGCTCCTCTGCTATATAGCCGTCTATAGAGCCGCTCTTGAGTGCCATGAGAAGCGCTGTGAAATCCTTGTATTCTTTCTTTTCCACGCCGCTCATCTGCTCGTTCAGCGCCTGAAGATGGAATGTGCCGCTCTGCGCCGCTATCACTGCGCCTGAGCCGTTTACATCCGCGAGGCTTTTTGCGCCCGAGATATCAACCTTTTTTCTGCCGCCTCCGCAGGAAGCGAGTGCCATCATGAGCACGGCGAGTACCAAAATAACCGAAAAAACTTTTTTCATTTTCTTTTCCTCCGAAAATTTTTTTAAAAAAGAACGGTCGAAGCAAGTGCTCCGACCGTTTCATAAAATTAAAGGGAAAAATATGAAAACAAATCTATTGTAGCACTCCGCAAAATTTTGCGACAGTCGAGGGGATATTATCCCGACGCCCAGCAATTCCGTCCTCAAAAACGGAAAGCTTCGGCAAAAGCACCTTTCACAGCGGCATACGGCATTTGAGTGCCTGCACCGCGTTACTCTTTACTTTCGCGCCTCTATCAATTCTTTGATTCGACTATTCAATTTTGCAGTCATTATAGCATGGAAAAAAGGATTTGTCAATAGCATTTTGAAATTTCTTCGTATTTATTTATTTTTTACCGATATCCGCCCTGTTTTTGTGCAATATCACAATATGCGTTTAAGGCATTACTATAAAAATGTCACTATCATGCGTTATTTTTATACATTATGGCAAAAATTCAAAAATATCGCTCTTCCCTATGGAAAAAATCGGCGAAATGTGTTAAAATAAAACAAAAACAAATTTTTCGGAGTAAATGAATGAGAAAGACCAAGATAGTATGCACGATAGGACCTGCCAGCGCAAATGAAGAGACACTCTCAAAGATGTGCCTTGCCGGAATGAATGTAGCGAGACTCAATTTTTCGCACGGAACGCAGGCGGAGCATCTGGAGAAAATAAAACTTATAAAGAAAGTCCGCGAGAAACTGGGGCTTCCAATCGCGATAATGCTCGATACAAAAGGACCGGAATACCGCATAAAAACATTTGAAAACGGATTTGTAAATCTCGCGGACGGCGATGATTTTACCTTTACCACAGAGGAGCTTGTCGGAAACGAAAAGATTGTTTCCGTATCGTATGCGGGCATGGCTGAGGAGCTCTCCTGCGGCGATATGATACTGCTCAATAACGGACTTATGAGCTTTCGCGTCGTCAGCGTGGAGCCGCCGCTCGTAAAAACAAAGGTTGTATGCGGCGGTGAACTTCGCGACAGAAAAAGCATGAGCTTCCCGGGCAAGGTGCTCCGTCAGAAGTTCCTTTCCGAGCAGGATAAGAGCGATATTCTCTTCGGAATAGAGCAAGGCGTGGACTATATCGCATGCTCATTCGTTTCCGTGAAGCAGGATTTGCTCGATATTCAGGAATTTCTCTCGGAACACGGTGCGGAAAAGAAAATAGAGCTTATCGCCAAGATAGAAAATCAGTCGGGCGTCGATAATATAGAGGAAATCTGCAGTGCCTGCGACGGTATAATGATAGGCAGAGGCGATATGGGCGTGGAAATCCCGTTCGAAGAGCTTCCTGCCATTCAGAAAACGCTGATAACAAAATGCCGTCTGCTCGGCAAGCGCGTGATAACGGCAACGGAAATGCTCGAATCCATGATATACAATCAGCGCCCCACAAGAGCGGAGATTTCCGATGTGGCAAACGCCGTTTATGACGGCACAAGCGCGATAATGCTCTCGGGCGAGACGGCGGCGGGCAAATATCCCGTCAAAACAGTTGAAACAATGGCAAAAATAGCCGAATATGCCGAGAGCAGTATTGATTACAAGCATCTTTTTTCCACATCCGAATTCAAGATAAAAAATACCGTGGATGCCATATCACATGCCACCTGCGGAATGGCTATAGATATCAAGGCGAAAGCGATAGTCGCCTGCTCCATCTCGGGCATGACGGCAAGAATGGTTTCCCGTTTCCGCTCTCCCGTGGATATAATAGGACTGACGACCGAGGAAAGCACATGGCGCAAGCTTGCGCTCTCATGGGGCGTAACTCCCGTGATATGCGAGAAGTTCCCGTCCACCGAAGTGCTTTTCTACACGGCAAAGAAGCTGGCAAAGCAGCAGATGAACCTCAAATCGGGCGACAAGCTCGTCATAACCGGCGGCGTGACAAACGGCCAGTCCGGAAACACAAATCTGATAAAAATAGAAGAAATATGAAAATAAACCGCCGTGGGCTTGGATTTCAGCTCACGGCGGTTTTTATCCAAAAAAACAGCGTACTTTTCTGTAGAGAAAAGTACCAAAAGGAAGTTTCTCTTTGCCAAGAGGTGGCAGGCGACTGCGGTCGCCCATGACGGGGTCGCGCTGCCCAGTGACCAAAAGCGCGCCCCCCATTTCTCGGTGGAGAAAAGTACCCCCCTCAATCAATTTCTTCTTTTTTATAGTTCAGATATATCAGCGGAGTTTTTCCTATTTCGACACGGTAAGGCATAAGTCCCTGCTCCGCTATGGCGATAAGCTGCGCCGTGGTATATGCTCCGAGTGCGCCGTCGTGCTCGTAATACTGCGCGCCGTCCACATGCCCCGGAACTTTCACTCTGCGATTTTTCACTACCTTTTTGAGTTCATCGAGCAAAATGTCGCGCATATCAGCTTCCGCTTCCTTTGCGGCGGCATCAAATCCGGCAGCTTCTTCAAATGTGAGCGCGGGGATATCAAGCTTTGCTTCTCCGTTTTCATCGCGGCGCAGGATATGCAGCTTTTCAAATTCGGGGATAAGCTCATATATCACGGCATTTTCCGGCTTCACGCCGCTTTCAAGAAAAGACGCATAAAAGCGAAGTATGCTCCGCAGCGTGTATTTGTATTTTAATTTGCTATAAACCCAGTACGCATCGCCGAAAACCGACTGGCAATCATACATTCTGCATGTTGTTTTTCCGCCGTTTTCGCTGTAGTTTACCATAACGGGACCCGATACGTCATATTTTTCGCTTTTCCACTGTCCCCTCTCGTATACCGAGAGCGAAGCCAGCCATTTTCCCGCATCGGGGCGGTCGGGAATTTCTATCTTATCCACTTCCGTGCCAAGCGCCGCCCGAACGACTTTTCCGAGTATATGCCTCGTGTAGAAAAGCATGAGCGTCGCTTTTTGCTTTTCCGTCATGGCGGCAAATGAACTGTTTTCGCTCAACGGCTCAAACCGACGCCATACCGCCGACCATACGGCAGGCGCATATTTTGCCGCAACAGCTTCCTGCGCGGGAATATCTCCGAAAGAATCCTCATATCTGCACACAAAACAGCGCGTATAAACAAGCCCGCCCGCTGTTTTCCCCATGAGCTCGCCGGATACGAGCCTGTCTATCAAAGGCTCGATATAAGCGCACGGCATGCCCATCGTATCGGCAATATCGCGCACGGAAACGGGATTTTTATAGGCAATGAACAGGATATTCACCTCGATATCCGACGAGATAAGCGAAAAAGGCTCGCCTCCTATTCCACCGCTTCCCATTATTCCTATATTTCCGGTCTTTGGTTCATAACTTGCTTTTGAATATTTTTCCATGCTTTTCAGCCCCTCCTTTATTTGCGTGCGTGCAGAAGAAAGACGCGAGAGCACCGTGCCGCGCGGAAGTCCCATCTCGGCGGCGATTTTCTCCACGCTGTGTCCATGCACATAGTGGCGTACCGTCACCTCGCGATAGATATATACGAGCCTGCCGATTTCCCTGCGCACAGCCGCATATTCTTCGGAAAGAAGCCTCTCCTCTTCCGCATACTCGTCCGAGCCATCGACGCTTTCGGGCAGTACATCGGTATATTCGATTATCCTGTCGCGATACTTTTTGCGGAGATACGAATTGTATTTGTTTTTCATCACGGCAGAAAGAAATCCTTTCGGATATTTTATCTCTCTCCCTTTGTTTATCTCCGAAACGAACGCCGCGAGCGTATCCTGCACGAGCGCGTCTGTTTCCGGACAGTCGCCGTATTCTCTTGCCGCAAGCGAATAGAGATATGCGAGATATTCTTCGCATTCCCGCTCAAAAGCTTCATCGAATTTTTTCAGGGTGCTTCCCTCCTTTCTGTTTTATTAGTTGCAAAAAAGCATGGCTGATTTGATATTTTTCAAAAATATCGTAAATTAAAATTCGGGCACCCGTTTTTGCGGGTGCCGAATATTTATTTTGTGAATTATTTCTTGTAGAGCGGACCGTAGTTTGCGCAGGCACGATAATCCTTGCCCTCGCTGTCCATACCGAATGCGTTCCATGCGGCGGGACGGAAAATATCCTTCTCGGGAACATTGTGCATGGAAACTGGTATGCGGAGCATCGAGCAGAGTGTGAGCAGGTCAGCGCCTATATGACCGTAGGAGATAGCGCCGTGGTTTGCACCCCAGTGATTCATAACCTCATATGCATCCTTGAAGGCACTTCCCTCCTTGCCGTCGCAACGAGGTGTAAACCATGTGCAGGGCCATGTGGGGTTAGTGCGCTCCATGAGTATATCGGAAACCTCATCGGGAAGTCTTACAGACCAGCCCTCGGCTATCTGGATAACCGGACCGAGACCCTTTACAAGATTAAGACGAATCATTGTCATGGGCATTTCGGCTCTCGTTGTATAGTGAGAGGAGAAGCCGCCGCCGCGGAAGTTATCAAAGCCCGCTTCGCACCAAACGGTAGCGTCGGTCATCTTCTTGATATCTTCATCGGTAACTTCCCACCACTTCTTCATTATGGCGTTGCCGTTTTCGTCTCTGCATTCGCCGCAGGCATCAAGACAAGCAGCACCGGAATTGAGCAGATGGATGATACCGCCGTTCTCTTTTGCCTTGCCTGTGAATTCATAGCCGGCAACTCTCTTTGTAGCTTCGGGTGACCAGTATGTGCGGACATCGGCAAAAATCTGTGCGCGGTTTGTGAGCAGTCTCATAAATAGCATGCTGATACCGTTGAGCACATCGTTTTCCGTAGCAAATGTCATAGGCTCGCGTGCGCCTTCAAAGTCAAAGGACGAATTGAGGAGCGCCTCGGGATAGTCGCAGTTCGGCCAGTGGTCTGTCCACTGTCTCTGACCCTGGAAGCCCGCGCATATAGCGTTGTGACCGACTTTTTCTTCTTCAAAGGCATCGGGAAGATTCTTGTTTCCGCGGATAAGGTCTCTGATGATGATATACATCTTTACAGTAAATTCCCACTGCTTGTCTTTCTGCTCGCGGGAGAAGCGAACGAAATCGGGGTTGTCGTCTCTTCCCTCTTTGCAATGCTCTTTTGTCCATGCGAGAGCGCGCTCATATTCTTCTTTATTATAAATGCCCTCTTCCATGCGGCGGAGAATTTCAACCTCGTCTACGGATTCTACACGCATGCCGAGATATTCTTCCATGAAGTTCTGGTCGATTATGGAACCGCCGATACCCATGCACATCGAGCCTATCTGGAGATAGCTCTTGCCGCGCATCGTGGCAACAGCAAGACCCGCGCGTGCAAAGCGAAGCAGTTTTTCCTTTACATCCTCGGGAATGTTGGCAACATCGGAAACATCCTGCACTTCATGACCGTAGATACCGAATGCGGGAAGTCCTTTCTGAGCATGTGTGGCAAGAACGGACGCGAGATATACGGCGCCGGGACGCTCTGTGCCGTTAAAGCCCCAGATGCCCTTTACCGTAGTGGGGTCCATATCCATCGTTTCCGCGCCGTAGCACCAGCAAGGTGTAACGGAAAGCGTAACCGCAACATTCTCTCTTTTGAATTTTTCCGCGCATGCGGCAGTTTCGGGAACACGACCGATAGTAGTATCCGCAAGAACAACCTTTACGGGAGTTCCGTCGGAATAACAAAGATTTTCTTCAAAAAGCTTTTTAGCCGCTTCTGCCATAGCCCAAACCTGAGGCTCGAGACTTTCGCGAAGCTTCATAGGACCGCGACGCCCATCAACAATAGGACGAATACCGATTGCCGGATAAGACATAATTAAATACCTCCGAAATTTAAATAATACGGCGACAGTCGCCTTAACATTACATATTATATCATATAATATTATACAAATCAATCCTATTTTCTCAAGTATTTTCAAAAAGAAAAATTTTTTCATAAATTTTCTTATTTCTATTGACATTTTCGAAATTTCGTGTATAATAGATATCGCTGTGGTTGCGATGCTTCCCTGAAGCAAATTACCGCATCTGAGTTTTGCGAGAGTGGCGGAACTGGTAGACGCGCACGTTTGAGGGGCGTGTGGTTTTTCCATACGGGTTCAAGTCCCGTTTCTCGCACCAAAGCCACTGCTTTGCAGTGGCTTTTTTATTCCCTACGGATTTAGAATGGTTTCTATTCCCGTCTCGGAGAGCATCGCTCCGTGTAAAAATTAATCGATGTTATTTTATATCAGCGGGTATGGCGGAATTGGTAGACGCGCTAGATTCAGGTTCTAGTGACTTCACTGTCATACAGGTTCAAGTCCTGCTACCCGCACCACCAAAAAGCCTTGAAAACACTGAGTTTTCAAGGCTTTTTACTATTCTCTTTCCGTTGTCACACGACGGTCGGGGGGGGACGCACCACCTAAGTATTCCGGTTCACTTCCAAAATGCTGATATGGCGGTGGGTTTGTTATTTCTTTGCATTGACAAACTTAATTTTGCTTTTGACCATTCTCGCCGTGAATTCGTGCGTTCATTTTCTTTATGCGCCTCTTCCAAAGCAGATACTGTGAAATCCAGACCGCTGCAAAAATCATCACGAAGATTCCCACATAAGAAAGAACACCGGTAATTGAGTGCTTCATCCAATTAGCAAAATAAGCAATCGGCAGCATAACCACGCTGATAATCAAAAAGTATATGCCGCTTTGCTTTGCAAGGCTCCATGAATCAATTTCCCAGATCACGGACGCCATCGCAAATCCCCCACCAAGGATGGCGCACAGGATCGTCTGCAAAACAACTGCATTCAGTTCGTTCCCCGTCGTTTGGATCAGTTCCGGCGTGACAGGGTAAAAATAGCCGTCTCCGATGCAGATGGAGATCAGTAGCGTAATGACAAACCCGATGGCGATTCCGACGGGCAGTCCGAACAGTCCGCGCAAAATAACTTTCTTTTTCATTTTTACCACCTCATAATCCCAATAATTGTTTGATTTTAGCAACATACCGCCTGGAAACATAAGTAACCGTTCCTTTTGAGAGAGAAACGCATATTGTTCCCGTAAAGCTCAGATCGAAGCCCCTGACTTTTTTCAGGTTAATAATCTCGCTGTTTGATATGCGCACGAAGGATGAGTTCGCAAGGCGTTGCTCCGCTTCGTACAGCCGCAGGCGGAGAAGAAATGCGCCGTTTTTCGTTTCGGCATAGACCTTGCCATCCGAAGCATAGATTCTATCAATCTCGTTTGGCTCCAGCACGGTTACCTGTTCATCCCGAAACCCCGCAAGCACCTCCGATGGTTCCACCGAAAGCTTCTTTATAATTTCGTTAATCTTGTCGGTGACCCTGTCTGTCACGATGACGATTTTCGGTTCGGTGCAGCTCTCATCAATTTTGATTTCAATCTTCAATCCTATTCCCTCCTTTCCGCGGTTACATTATAAAGGATCGGAAAAAGAAATTCCACTATTTCCCGATAGGTGGTTGTTATTGTCTCATAGGTGGTAAATAAAAGCAAACAGCTTATGAATTTTTGCGTTTCATAGTGGTGATTATTCTTTCTGAGTTCATTATACCATTTTTTCGGCTGTTTTTCAAGTCGTTATGCTTGCAATTGCTCATGGTTTTATGCTATACTACCCGCAGATAAATTTTATTTTTCACGAAGCAATTCTAAAAAAACTTGTCAGCAAATCAGAAAAATCCACACTATATGAGCGAAAGGAGGGTTAGTCATGCGGGATACAAATGAAATGCGCGATAAGCTGATACATGAGTTTGTCGAAAAATATATGGAAAAGCTGTTTTATTTCTGTCTGAGAAAGACGGACAGCCGCGCCGAAGCGGAAGATTTGACGCAGGATATCGCTTTGAATATCATTACCGCTTTGGAAAAAGGCTCCGTTCCGACTGCGTTTTCGGCATGGGTATGGAAAATCGCGCATAACCGTTACTCTGCATGGGCAGATGATAAGCATAGGCGCGCCGCGTCGGTAACCGGTTCCGATGTGTACGACTGCGAAATCATAGACGATAATCCCGGCACTCTTGATGAAATGATACATAATGAGCAAATGGCTCTGCTTCGGCGTGAGTTGGCGTTCATCAAAAGCATCTATCGGGATATTGTCGTTGCCTATTACATTGATGACAGGAGCATTCGTGATATAGCCGCTTCGATGTCACTCTCCGAAAGCGCGGTGGAGCAAAGACTTTTCCGCGCGCGAAAAATACTGAAAGAAGGTATGGATATGGCAAGAGAATTCGGAAAAATGAGCTACAGACCTGAAAATTTGAGATTTCAAATCAACGGACTACCCGGAAGCAACGGTGAGCCGTCGTGTTATCTATCAAAAGCACTTGATATGAACATTTTACTTGCGGCTTATCGCACACCGTCCACAGCCGAAGAGTTGGCAATTGAAATCGGCGTTGCGTTGCCGTATATGGAAGAAGAGCTTGACTCTCTTGTAAGCGCGACATTGCTTATAAAAAGAAACAACCGCTACGAAACAAATTTTTATATTTTTTCCGCTTCGGCGCAGGAAAAAATATATTCCCGTTATCGTGAAATTGCACCATTGCTGACGGAAAAGCTGATTGAAATCTGTAAAACCAAAAACGATTGGCTCGATAAAATTTCACCCGATTGGCGCTTTGGAAACCAGCCGAAAGAAGATATGCGCTGGGCTGATATCATGGCAGCTCTTGACGATATAAACAAACGAGCCGTTTCCGAAGCAAACAAAAGCATAAAATGCGACTGCACCGCAAATATCGGCAGTTGGGGACATACGATTCGACCGAATAACGGCGAATGGGATGTGATTGGTTTTGAAGACTGCAAGGACGCACCGGACGGAATAAGCCTGCGTGGCTGTGTAGACTCTCCGGATGACAGAAATCTGAAAGAAATCCTTTTCAGACACTATACATTTTCCGTGCTCGGTCAGCAGTATTACAATCAGACATTGTCTTATCGCGAGGGCGAGAATCTTTTGAAAATCGCCGAGGGAAAAACGGAAGAAACCGAAAAAAGCGTTGTAGACAGCTTGGTAAAAAAGGGATTTTTACTTCAGACCGACGGCAAATCCGTTCCGACATTTTGCGTTATTCGAAAAGAAAAAGCCGATAGCCTGCCCGAAGATGTGCTCATGCGGATTCGAGAGCTGAAAGATGCCGCCATACGGCAGATAATCCCTCTTTACCGCTTTGCAATTGAATGTATCTCGGCAGAGGCTCCCTCGTTTATTTCGAATAAAGAATATCTGGTCAGAGCCGCAGCATCGGGTATTCTTTGGGAACGAGACATCATAGCGGAGGCGGCAATGAAAAACGGATATCTGAAAATACCACAGGAAGAATCGAGAATCAAAATGCTCGGAGCGACATTGACAATCTGAGCACCAAACAGTCAAAAAGCCTTGAAAGCGCCATTCTTTCAGGGCTTTTTGCCGTTCCCTTTCCGTTGTCGCATAATTCCGCTTAAAAATTGCCTATTGCGTTACTTTCAAAAACATGATATACTCAGATTATAAAAGACGCTTTCTCATAGAGGTATATCATGAGGAAGGTAATAACTTTGCAGTGGGTAAAATAATATGGGCGTAGAAAGTTTTTATATTGCTTCTAAAATATCAAATGATAAGTCCCCATCTGAAATTATGGAATGTTTGAAAAATAATGATTTTTCTATCGTCAAGCATACTCTTGTTCTCGGCGGTATATTCAAAAAGAAAGTAACACCTGATAACGAATTTGTCATTAACGACTTAATAATCTGTTCTATAAACGCTGATGGCAATATAATCTTACGGGCTTGTTTCTCATGTTACAACAAAGCAATAGGCATCATTGCTGACATTTTATCAACGCTGCGAAACGCACAGCTTATTGAAAATATATCAGATGGCAGCGATGTTGTAAATCTTGCCGATAAATCAAAAGATACATTGCGCTCTGTCATATTTGATATGCACTCAAGTCGATATTCATATTTTCAAAGCAATTATACATCTGCGCAAATTGATTTGTTGCCTGATGATTTTTACAGCTATTATATGAAGCATCGTAAAGCATTAAAGAGAGGAGCGCCGTAATAATAAGTAAGTTCTCATCAAACAAAAAGCCAAGTCATGCGACTTGGCTTTTTAGCATAAATTCACGCTTTTTGAGCTTTAAGCTCCGCGAGGCGGGCGAGAATCGCCATGTAGCATTCTTCCGGCTCCGAAATATCTGATACTGCCTCCTCCATGGGGCATATTCCCGTCCCTGCACGGTTGATTATCTTTGAAACGAGCTTCCCGCACGAAAAGCGCACCGAGTGGGCTTCAAGATATTCCTTTGCCGCCTCCGAGGCGACCTCGGCATATACTTCTTTTATCCCCGCGAGGACAAATAATGATGCCGCCGCTTTCCCTACTATTTTATCCGCCACAAAGTAGCCTTTCAGATTCACATTCTCCGCGATGAATCCCAGCATAGGAGCAACGCCGCGCTTGTCATCGGTCATCACCGCACCGTCCTTTGCAAGCGCGATGGAATGACCCGCAAGCGCTTTCTTTGCAAGCTCTATATCGGTTTTTATCATATCATTTTCCGGTTTCATCATTTTTGATAAGCTTTCTCATTCCGATGATAAGAAGCGGAGCGATTACAGCCTGCAGAGCAAGTCCGACAAAGCCTGTTTTTATCTGACCCCAAATCATGGAAACTGTAAACGATGTAAATCTTCCGAATATTGCGATAAGAAGCACAAAAGATGCTCTGCCTGCGATTTCTGCAGAAAGCACTGCGGGAAATGCCATCCATTTATTCTTATAGATAAGCTTACCGAATGCGCCGGAAACAAGAGCAAATACGGCAAGCTCCGCCATCATAAAAGGAAGTCTCTCTGCCATAGGCATAGGATTTCCGAAAGCGGATGTAACCAAAAAGCTCATGAACGGTGCAATCAGACCTACCGTAAATCCCCATTTGGCACCCATCAGCGCACCGCCGATGATAACGGGCAGATACATCGGGAGATATTTAACGCCGCCCTGCGCTCCCGCTACGAGATGTACGAGTTGCGGCAGACACACCGCCGCGATTATTACCAATGCCGACAAAGCGGTTTTTACCCCGATTTTTTTGCCGACGGACAACTGTTTTCTTGAAAGAACATTCTCAATCATGATTTTTCTCCTTTTTATTTTTCAAAATATTCTGCTATTTTCTGCATTTTTTCCTGCTGCTTTACATCAAAGGGACAGCGCCTGTCGCAATGTCCGCATCCGAGACACGCCGAAGCCTTTACTTCAAGCTTATCATAATGGTTTTCCGCCATTTTGTCGCCTGCCTGCGACAGGTCGTAATATTTATTGACAAGTCCTATGTCTATTCCGGCAGGACACGGCTGGCAATGATTGCAGTAAACGCAATTCCCTCTTGCCGCCGCAGGCGTAAATTCCGCTATCTCGGAATAATCGTTTTCCTCACGCGACGAAGCCTTGAAAGTAAGCAATTCATCGAGGTCTTTCAGGTTTCTGACTCCGGGCACGGCAGCCATAACCGCAGGGCGGTCGAGCACATACTGAATGCACTGATTTTTTGTCAGCGCTCTTCTGAAAGGCGATGTTTCCGCCCTCAGAAGCTGTCCGCCGTGAAAAGGCTTCATTACCGAAATGCCAACTCCCTCCGCTTCACAGCGGCGGAAAAGCTTCGCGCGCTCGTCCGTCGTTCCTATTCCGTATTCGTCGCCGCATTCCAAATCATACGCAGGATTTATCGAAAGCATCATCATATCGATAAGTCCCGTATCAAGCAGCTTTTCGGCGACCGACGGCGTATGGGACGAAAATCCGATATGTCTTACCACGCCTTTGTCTTTCAGCTCCTTGACAAAATCGAAAATACCGTTCTTTTCGATATCGTATATATCGCTTTCTTCGTCTACGCAGTGCAAAAATCCGAAATCGACATAATCTGTGCCGAGCTTTTCAAGCTCCCACCCGAAAGTATCTTTTATCTTTTTCAGATTTCTCGACCAGCCGTAATCGCCCTCGGCATTATATACCGCGCCGAAATGAAGCTGAAAATATATCTTTTCGCGCTGTCCGTGGATAGCTTTTCCGAAAGGCTCGTAAACGGCGGCGCCGCCTGCGCAAAGGTCAAAAAAGTTTATGCCGTTTTCTATTGCCTTTCTGATGACCGCCTCTATCTCGTCAGGCGGGGTTTCCTGTATGCCGCCCATTCCGAGCCCGAGAGTACCTATTCTCTCTTCACCTTTGGGCAGTTTTCTGTATTCTATCATCTTTTTCTCCTTGAAAATATCAGAATGTTATTTATTTTTTGCGTTCAAATTCTTCCGCCACATCGACAAGCAAATCGCGTATATGCAGATGCTGCGGGCAGGCTTTTTCGCACTTGCCGCACTTTATGCAGTCGGAAGCCTTGCCGTGATTTTTGGTATATACCTCGCTGTAATAATAGTTTACATTCCAGTCGTGATAAATCTGCTTTGCGTTCATGCATGAGAAAAGGTCGGGTATGGAGATATGTTTCGGGCAACCGTCGATGCAATAGCGGCACGCCGTGCACGGTATAAGATGCATGGGATGGAAAATATCGCATACCTTTTTTATTGCCGCATGCTCGTTTTCGTCAAGCGGCTTGAAATCTTTCATATAGGAAAGATTGTCTTTCATCTGCTCCATATTGCTCATGCCGGAGAGAACCATCTTTATGCCGTCAAAACCCGCGGCAAAGCGTATGGCATAGCTTGCCGCACTTCCGCCGTGTAAATCCTCGAGAACTTTCTTTGCCCTCTCGGGAAGATTTACGAGATTGCCGCCCTTTACAGGCTCCATGACTATCATCGGCTTATTGTGCTTGCGGCAGACCTCATAAAGCTTTCTCGACTGGATTGCAGGGTCCTCATAGTCGACATAGTTAAACTGAATCTGGACTACCTCGACCTCGGGATATTCCGTCAGGATTTCCTCCAGAACATCTGCCGTATCGTGGAAAGATATTCCGACATGCTTTATCTTGCCCTCCTTTTTGAGCTCAAAAGCCGTTTCGTAGGCATGGCACTTTTTATATTTTGCAAAAAGATTTTTATTCTGGGCATGCATCAGGTAAATATCGAAATAATCTACCTTGCAGGATTCCAACTGCTTCTGAAAGAGCGGACGGATTTCTTCTTCCGTATTGAAGAGCACACCCGAAAGCTTGTTTGTCAGAACAAAGCTCTCGCGCGGATATCTCGCCGCTATGCAGTCGCCGATTGCCGTTTCGCTCTGTCCCTCGAGATAAACTCTCGCAGTATCAAAGTAATTGAACCCCTCTGCCATGAAGAGGTCGACCATCTTTTTGAATTCATCGTAATCGACCTTGCCGTCTTTCATCGGGAGACGCATACAGCCGAAGCCGAAATTCTTTTTTGCCTCGGAAAAAACGCTGTTTTCATCAAATCCGTTCATTTCTTATTCTCCTTAAAATGTATTTTTTAACTCAGCTATTCTTTTCAGCCCATTTCGCAAGTTCGCTTTCCGTCATTCTGTTGACTATGCCGCCTGCTTTCCATGTGGCATTCGGGCAGACCTTTTTGAGAACATCGACCGTCTTTCCCATGCCGCTTCCGCCCGATGTGGCAAAAGGAATCACCGTTTTTCCCGAGAAATCATAGCTTTCGAGGAAAGTATCGATGATTGTAGGCGCTACATACCACCAGATGGGAAATCCGACATATACCGTGTCGTATTCGTCCATATTTTCGCAGTACGAAGCGATTTCCGGACGCGACTGTGGATTGCTCATCTCCACAGAGGAGCGGCTCTTGTTGTTTGTCCAGTCGAGGTCAGCGTGCGTGTACGGAACGGCGGGTTTGATTTTGAAAATGTCGGCGCCGACAGCCTTAGCCAGCTTCTGCGCCGTCTTTTCCGTTACTCCGCTCGCGGAAAAGTACGCTACAAGTTTTTTCATTGTGATTTCCTCCTTATTTGCCGCTGAATACAGGAAAATAGCTGTATTCACCGTAATTTTTGAATTCCACTGCGCCGAGAGCTTTCATGTCCGCATCGGAAATGACAAAATCAAGTTCGCCGTTTTCCTTTATATGCTCGCGCGAGGAAGCTTTCGGCAGGGCGATAAGCCCAAGCTGAAGAATATACCGTATGCAGAGCTGTGCGGGAGATACGCCGTATTTCTTCGCCGTTTCGGTAATAGCGGGGCTTTTCAGCGCCTCACCGTGCGCGATGGGCGAATATGCCTCTACGGCAATGCCGTTTTCCGCGCAGAAAGATATAAGCTCTTTCGGCGTATTTCCGATATGAGCAAGCACCTGATTTACCGCAGGCTTTACCCTGCAATGCGGGAGCAGACTTTCAAGGTCATCGCGAAGAAAGTTTGAAACGCCGATGGCGCGCAGTTTCCCTGCGTCATACGCATCCTCAAGCGCACGCCATACCTCGCGGTTTTCCTCAAAATACCGCTTCTCGCCGCGCCACTCTGCCCAAGGTTGAGGCGCATGAATAATCATCATGTCGAGATATTCAAGACCTGTCTTCGCAAGTGTTTCGTCGATTGACTTTGCGGCGGAAGCGTAATTCTTATTTTCTGCCGCGACCTTGCTGACTACAAAAAGCTCATCGCGCGGCACGCCGCATGTGCGCACTCCCTCGCCTACACCGCGCTCATTGCCATATGCCTGCGCCGTGTCGATATGGCGATATCCGAGGTCAATGGCGGTTTTGACAGCCTCTGCCGCCTTATCGTCGTCTATGCACCATGTTCCGAAGCCGAGCATCGGAATTTTCACGCCGTTATTCAGCGTGACGGTTTTGTCTAAAATCATTTTTTATCCTCTCCTTTTTCATCATCGTTCCATATTTCTTTTGCCATGCGGAAAACCGCCCATGCTTTCGGCCATCCGCAGTAAAAGGCGGCATGAGTGACCGTTTCCGCAATTTCTTCTTTTGTTATGCCGTTTTTCTTTGCATTTATCAGATGATAGCGGAAGCTCTCATCGGTAATTCCCTGCGCCATCAGCGCAACGACCGTTATAAGCGAGCGGTCGCGCAGAGAAAGTTGATCTTCTCTGCTCCATACCTCGCCGAAGAGAACATCATCGTTAAGCTCGGCAAATTTCGGGGCGAACTCACCCAGAGCATCTCTGCCCGCAGTCTGTTTTATCGCCATGACTCTTCCCTCCTCAGAGTTTTTCGTATTCTTCGTCCGACACAGGCTCGCACCATTCGGTTTTGCAGTTCTTACCCGGAACCTCTATAGCTATATGAGAAAACCAGCTGTCTTTTTTCGCGCCGTGCCAGTGCTTTACATTTGCGGGAATCGTGATTACCGTTCCAGGAGTGAGGCTGACGGCATCTTTGCCCTCCTCCATATACCATCCCTCGCCCGCCGTGCAGACAAGTATCTGACCGCCGCCCTCATCGGCATGATGAATATGCCGGTTATTCCGGCAGGAGGGTTCAAAAGTGACATTGGCAAGGAAAACGGTTTTTCCCGCCTCTGTCAGCGGATTCAGATAAGACGCCCCGCTGAAATATTTCGCATAGGCGGAATTGTATCCCCCTTTGCCGAAAACATTCTGCTTTTCAAATTCTCTTTCGTTCATGCGCTTTTCCTCCGTATTCATTTTATTTCGATTGCTCCGCCGTCGCAAAGCCATTTTTCGAGATTTACATCGCCTGCGCCTGTGGCACGAAGCCCGTCTTTTACAGTCGCCGCAGGCTCGGATGTTCTGATTTCGGAAACCGACCTTGATATGCCGCTGCTACCCGATGTGCAGAAAGGCAGAACGGTTTTGCCGCTTAGGTCATATTTATCAAGGAAAGTATTTATGATTTTCGGCATCGTGCCCCACCATATAGGATAGCCGATGATGACCGTATCATATTCGGAAAAGTCGATTTCGGCACCTGCAATCTGCGGGCGCGCGTCAGGGTCATTCATCTCGCGGTTTGCGCGGCAATTGCTGTCGCTGTAGTTTAGGTCAGCCGAAGTATACGGCTCCGCGGGGACGATTTCGTAAATCTCCGCGCCCGTAAGCGATGCTATTTTCTCGGCGACCGCTTTCGTATTGCCCGTGCAGGAAAAATAAGCGATGAGAATCCTTGATTTTTTCTCGGGTGGAGTTATATTTTCGCCCGATTCCGTGGTTCCCGTGCTTTCGGTAGTCGTTCCTGTCGCGTCATTTCCGCTTCCGTTTGCGCAGGCGGAAAAGATGAAAACAGCCGCGCAGATAAGCACCATCAGGCATAAAATCAGCTTACTTTTTTTCATAATTTCATCCTCCTATATCTTCTTTATCGACTTTGTGGGATTCCCCGCAACAACCGTATTTGCCGGAACATCCTTTGTCACAACACTGCCCGCACCGACGACGGCACCGTCTCCGATGTGCACGCCCGGAAGAATTATCGCGCCGGCACCAATCCAGACATTTTTTCCTATGATAATCGGGCGCGAGGTGATATACCGCCGTCTGTCGGGTTCGAGCCCGTGATTTTCCGTAATAAGCTGAACCTGCGGCGCGATGAAAGCATCATCGCCTATGGTGACTCCGCCCCTGTCCATAAATGTGCAGCCGAAATTTATGAATACGCGCTAGCCCACGCGTATATTCCGCCCGAAATCCGTATAAAACGGCGGATTCAGATTAAAATCTTCGCCACAGCCTGCCCTGTGATTTCGCTGAAATATTTACGCGCAGTCGCCGCATCGCAGACCGTGGTATTCATTTCCTGCGTCAGCCGCTTTGCGTTTGCAATGATTTTTTTGATTTTGCCGTAGTCCGCATCGTCAATCGACACAGGCTCTCCCGAAAGGTCTCTTTCAATGATACTTCGCATAATAATCTCCGAAAAAATAAGCGTGAGCAGGGCTTTCGCCTTTTTCACGCTTATTATATCACGAAAATTATTCCATGTAAAATACTTATTTTTAATTATAAATCATAACCGAATGGAATGTTCCACAAATTCAATGAATTTTGCGGCGCTCGGCGAAGCGGCTTTGTGTTTTTTCCAGATAAGGACACTGGAAAGGATGATTTCGGGTTCAAAAGGTCGCCATCCGAGCGTGCGCTTGTCATAAAGCTCCGTTGCGCCCTCGATAGTTATCGACGCGCCTGCATTCTCGCGCACCAGAGTGGCAACATTGCCGAGCAGATTGTGCGTGCCGAAAACATTCGGGCTGTGAATCGATATGCCGAATATCTCCTCGAGTTGATTTCTGATGCGGAACGGCACGAAAAGCCGCTCTCCGACGAGGTCACTCTTTGATACGGATTCTTTCCGAAAAAGCGGATTTTCCGCAGAAACAAGCACACCCCACCGCTCTTTTTCGGGAAATCGCAGAAAATCGTATTTGGCAAGGTCAATAGCGGGTTCGATAATAAGTCCCGCATCAAGCACGCCTTTTTCTATGCGTTCCTTTACGCTGTCGGCAGTCGCGGAATAAAAATCGAATTTCACATCGGGATAGCTCTTTGAAAACTCAACAGCAAGCTCTCCGAGCCGACGGCTCGCCGATGTTTCGCCCATTCCGATGGCGATGATGCCGTTATATGAAACGATACCGTCCTTGAAATCGCGCTCGGTTTTCTCCGTCAGCGCAACGATTTCCCTCGCTCTGCCGCGCAAGAATCTTCCCTCCTCCGTCAGCGTAAGCGAGCGCTTGCCGCGAATGAAAAGAGTCGCTCCGAGCTCGTTTTCCAGCTGCATCATCTGCTTTGAAAGCGCGGGCTGTGATACATGGAGAATCTCGGCGGCTCGCGTGATGTTTTCCTCCTGCGCTACTACAAGAAAATATTTCAGAAGTCTGTTTTCCATAATTCTCTCCGGTTATGATGGCAATTTGATTATTACAATTACAGTATATCACACCGTTTTCGGAATGTAAAGCATATTTGACAATTTTCGCTTGATTTTAAAATAAAATATATCCCCTTACCGAAATCCGGCAAGGGGATTGAAAGTCAATATTCTATTACTACCATCTGGTGGCACTCGAGCTTATCAAGCGTGTAAGTCAGTATGCCGTCTGTGTAGTCAAAGTCTATATCTCTGTCCTGCGGGGCGAGATAAACTCTCTCCGGCTCTCTGTCGAGCTTTATCGAAACCTCGGTATTATATACGGGAACGATATCCTCGATAACCTCAACGCCGTTACCGCGCTTGACGGGAGAAGCATAGAGCAGATGATTTACAAGGCGTCTCTCGGCAACCTGATTCATCAGCGTTACCACGCCCTGCGCAGGCAGGCTTGTGGTCAGCGTCTTGTTTTCTCCGAGGAGAACATCTATAACATGCTTGATTACCTGCTTTGCGATGAGCGAACCTTTTGTTGCGTACTCGCTGAAGAGTCTGAACGAAATATACGCGCCGTCCGCGCCCACCGTTATCGCGGGAGAAACCTTTTCGGGATCGTTGGGCGTGTGCTGATGCGAGGAAAACTTAAATGTCGAGCGGTTGAAATAAGGGTCCTCTCTGTATGCGAGGACATCGCCTGTCGCCTCTATATCGTTGCAGGGCTGATATATCACATAAGCCGAATCATAGAGCCCCTCCATTTCAAATTTCGGATGGAGATATGTCGGATTATACTTGCATGAACCGATGTATTTTGCACCGAGGTCAAAGGCAAAGCCGCTTCCGTCATTCATTAGTGTGCTGTCACCCGTGGCAAGGATTTTGCCGCCGTTTTCAGTAAACTCGCGGAGCTTTTCGGCAACCTCATCATCGATGATGCTGTCATCCGTGAGGATAACGAGCTTATATTTCGAAAGATCCGCCTCCGTATCCACCATATCAAAAAGGTACTTGCCCTCGAGAAGAATTCTCGAGGCACCCGTGCTTCCTATCCATGAGCGCTTGCCGGGAGGGTCTTTTTCAGGGCTCATATGAGCGAAAAGCGCTTCCTGCGAAAGCAGTGCGATATCCGCTACGCTTTCGACACCGTCAAGCCAAGGTTCCTTTTCCTCAACCTCCTTGAAAGCTTCGCCGATGAGTTTGTATGTTGCAGGCTCCATGAAGCCGAGCGGATGAAGCTGGTCGCCTATCGAAACCTTCGCTCCGTTTGCAATTGAGAGCGATGCCTCATAGCGCAGAGCATTCGGATGCTTGAAGCCGCCGAATTCGCCCCAGCTGAGATGAAATTTGCCCGTCATGCCGAGAAATTCCATGCCGAGCGTTCTCGCGTATGCGGCGGAAAGCGGGAAATGGTCATATCCCCAGCCGCCGGTGGGAAGGCTCTCAAGCTCGAGATGCGTATTGAGATAGGCAAATTCTCTTCTGCCTGCCGAGAGGTGACCCGCATTGTGAAATACGGGATGCCCGGGCTTATGCTTGTCTACCGTTTCACGCACGCGGCGCAGATAGTTCATATATGTTTCCACGCCGAGTCTGTAGGCATTGTCGGGAGCATAAGGATCCCAGCCGCGTTCGCGCATTTTGGCTACGCAGTGCTGACAGTAGCAGGGGAAAACGCCTACGATATCGAGAAATATTCCGTCGCCGTCATATCTCTCGAGCACCTCTTCTATCTGCGCCAGCAGATAATCGAGATACGGAGAATTCATGCACATGCGGTGATATCCCGGAACGGTGAAATTCTTAACCCATTCCGTGCTTTCGTCCGCATTGCGGTAGAGCCAGTCGGGATGAAGTCGAGCCATCTTTTCATCAAGCCCTGCGGAAATATAAATCGGTGTTTTTACTCCTATTTCGTGCGCCGCCTCTATCTCTGCACCGAGCAGGTCGAAATCAAGATGCGGATGCATGGTATTTGCCTCCGACGGATGGTAAGCCCATCCGTGGTGGCACTTGGAAAAGAGCGTTATCGAGTTGACATGCCCCATTTTCAGCGCATTCTGAAACTGCTCCTTTGAAAAACGGCTGCCTATATTCTCTATTTCGCCGCTCGTGTGAAAATCAAGGTGTACCTGTCTGAAATTCATTTTATACCTCCGTTATCTTGCGACCTGCTCCATTATAAATGCTTCGAGTATATCGCCTTCTTTGATATCATTGAATTTTTCCAGTCCTATACCGCATTCATAGCCCGATGCAACTTCCTTGACATCGTCCTTGAAACGGCGGAGCGAGGCAATCTTATCCTCAAATATAACTATGCCGTCGCGCACTACTCTTATCTGAGCGGCGCGGGTAATCTTACCGTCCTGAATATACGAGCCTGCGATGGTTCCGACGCTGGAAACATGGATAGTCTGGCGCACCTCGGCATGACCGAGGATAACCTCGCGGTATACAGGCTTGAGCATACCCTTGATAGCGGCTTCTATCTCCTCTATGCATTCATAGATGATTCTGTATGTGCGGACATCGACACCCTGCTCGGCGGCATTGTCCATAGCAAGCTTATCGGGACGGACATTGAAGCCGACGATGATGGCATTCGAAGCGGCGGCGAATGTTACATCGCCCTCTGTAATGCCGCCGACGCCCATATGGATGACATTGACATGAACCTCGTCATTCGAGAGTTTTTCGAGCGAGGATTTGACAGCCTCGGCAGAACCCTTTACATCGGCTTTAACGATGATATTGAGATCCTTTACGCCGTCCTTAATCTGGCTGAAGAGCTCGTCGAGATTTACTCTTGCGTGAGCGGTGAATTCCGCTTCCTTTTCTTTATCCTTGCGCTGTTCGGCAAGCTCGCGCGCCATGCGCTCGTTTTCGACGGCGTTGAATTCGTCGCCCGCCTGCGGAACATCGGAAAGACCTACTATCTCTACGGGAACAGAGGGACCTGCCTCCTTGACAAGCTTTCCGAGGTCATTTGTCATCGCACGCACTCTGCCGACCGTTGTGCCGGCGATAACCGTATCGCCTGTATGAAGAGTACCGTTCTGCACAAGAACCGTTGCCACGGGACCTCTGCCCTTGTCAAGTCTCGCCTCTATTATGATACCTTTTGCGCGGCGGTTGGGATTAGCTTTCAGCTCCTTCATTTCCGCTACGAGAAGCACCATCTCGAGAAGTTCGGGGATGCCCTTTTTCGTCAACGCGGAAACAGGAACGCATATCGTATCTCCGCCCCACTCCTCGGGAACAAGGTCATACTGCGTGAGTCCCTGCTTTACAGCCTCGGGATTTGCCGCGGGCTTATCCATCTTATTGATAGCAACGATTATGGAAACGCCTGCCGCCTTTGCATGGTTTATAGCCTCTACCGTCTGCGGCATGATGCCATCGTCTGCGGCAACTACGAGAATCGCGATATCCGTAGATTTCGCGCCGCGCGCACGCATAGCCGTGAATGCCGCGTGACCCGGGGTATCGAGAAATGTGATATTCTTGCCGTTGCAGTTTACTCTGTATGCACCGATATGCTGTGTGATACCGCCTGCTTCTCCTGCGGTGACTCTCGTATGTCTTATCGCATCGAGAAGCGATGTCTTACCGTGGTCGACATGACCCATAACGCAGACTACGGGGTCGCGCTCTACAAGGCTCTCGGGAGAATCCTCAGCCTCGTCAAAGAGCTTTTCTTCTATCGTGACGACGACTTCCTTTGTAACCTCGGCACCGAGCTCGTCGGCTACGAGATATGCCGTATCGAAATCGACCGTCTGATTGAGCGTCGCCATTACACCCATAAGCATGAGACGCTTTACTACCTCTGAGGCTGTAACCTTGAGGCGGGAAGCAAGCTCCGATACGGTTATCTCATCGGGAATGCTTACCTTGAGCTTCTGCTTCTTTGCCTTCTCCTGCTGTTCGCGCTTCATACGCTCCATATTCTGGCGATCCTTATCCTTATCCTTGCCTTTGGCGGGATAAGGATTCTTGTTCTGCTGTTTTTTCAGCTTCTGTCTGTCGGAAGCATTGCTGTTTCTGCGCGCCGATTCGGGAACAAAGTTTTCGAGTCTCTCATCATATTTGGAGAGGTCGACCTGCGTCGTTCTCGTATCGACAATTCTCGTTTTGCGCTCGGGAGTGGGCGCCGCCATATTTCCGCTCATGACTATCGTCTGCTGCTTCTTCTTGTCGTCGCTTCTCTGCTGCGCGGGCTTCTGCTTGTCGCGCTCAAAGCTCGGCTTTGCAAATCTGTCGCTCGATTTGCTTGCACCTCTTTGCTGCTGTGCCGCTCTCGCATCGGCTTTTGCTTTTGCTTTTGCTTCGGCTTCCGCCTTGGCTTTTGCTTCAGCCTCGGCTTCAGCCTTTGCCTTTGCTTCAGCTGCCGCTTTTGCTTCGGCTTCCGCTTTCGCCTTTGCCTCGGCTTCCTCTGCGGCTTTCTTTGCCGCCTCTTCTTTTTCTATTTTTTCAAGATAATTCTTCGTCTTTATTATAGCCTTGCCCGAGAGATAATCTCCCATATTAGTTATCTGGTTTCTCTCTGTCAGCTTATCTATGAGGACTTCGAATTCCCACGGCTCAACAGTTGCCGTGGAGGTTTTTCCGGTTATTCCGAATTCAGTGAATAAATCCGTCAGCTCCTTGCTTTTGAGTTCAAGATCCTTTGCCAGCAGATTTACTCTCAGCTTCTGTGATGATAACATAAGTTCCACCCGTCCTTTCCTTATCGTTCGCACTTGCCGGTAACAAGCTCCGCCAAGTTTCTGTCAGTAACGGCTACGCACGCGGCTTCGCTCTTTCCGAAAGCCGCACCCAGCTCTGCGGTAGTGCAGTCTATATATATAAGCCGGATACCGTAATATGAAAAACAGTTTTCAATGCGTTTTTTCGAGTTTTGCGATGCGGCACTGCTTGCGACTCCTACCTTTGCCTTGCCAGCGCGGACAGCGTCGCACGCCATGTCCGTACCAATGGCAAGCTTGCCAGCCCGCTTTGCAAGACCGAGCGATGTGAGTATGCTTTTTGTTTTTTCAGTCATTTTCAATCTCCGATTCAAGTCTTGCGAATATTTCTTCGGGTATTGCGGCTTCGAGATTTGATTCGAGGCGCTTTCTTGCCTTTTTCAGGCATTTTGCACTCGGACAGATATACGCGCCGCGTCCCGCTTTCTTGCCTGTTTTGTCTATTTCTATATCCTTGCTTTCGGCAAGCCGGACTATTCGTATAAGCTCGCTTTTAGGCTTCTTTTCGCCGCAGCCGACACATTTTCTTTCAGGCTCTGTTTTCATATCGTTGCCTTTCCGTGTTTATTTGAATTATGATGTTTTTATATCTATTTTGTAGCCGGTGAGTCTTGCGGCAAGACGCGCATTCTGACCCTCTCTGCCTATGGCAAGCGAAAGCTGATCCTCGGGAACGATAACTCTGCAGCTCTTCTCTCCCGGGACAACGGAAACGCTCTTTACCTCTGCGGGAGAGAGTGCCGCCTTGACGAATGCCTCGGGATCCTCACTGTATGCAATGACATCTATCTTCTCGCCGTTCAGCTCGTTTACTATGCCGTTTATACGACTGCCGCGGTTACCTATGCAGGCGCCGACGGGGTCTACATTCTCATCTCTGCTCTCTACGGCTATCTTTGTTCTCGAGCCCGCCTCGCGCGATATTCCGCGGATAACGACCGTGCCGTCCTGTATCTCGGGAACCTCAAGCTCGAAGAGCCTCTTTACAAGACCGAAGTGCGTGCGCGAAAGCGTTACTATCGGACCCTTTACCTCGTTCTTTACTTCCATAACGAAAACCTTTATGTGGTCGCCCACCTCGTAGCTTTCGCCCGGGATCTGTTCGCTCTTCAGCAGTGTTGCCTCGCTTGTGCCGGTATCTACGATAGCATTTCCGTTCACGGGATCTATCTTGACTACAGTCGCCGTGACAACCTCTTCCTTTTTGCTCTCGTATTCGCGTATGAGCATACTGCGCTCGGCTTCTCTTATGCCCTGAACTATGACCTGCTTTGCCGTCTGCGCGCTGATTCTGCCGAAGTTTTTGGTTTTCACTTCAAATTCGCAGAAGTCACCTATCTGATATTTTTTGCCTATCTTTTTGGCATCCTCGAGCGAAATCTGGGTTTCGGGATCCTCTACTGTCTCCACAACCTCTTTGAGGCTGTATACCTTGACATCCTTTTTCTCGGGATTGAGAACAACGCGCACATTCGTGCGTCCGCCGTTGTCTCTCTTGAAGGCGCTGATGAGAGCCGCCTCAACCTTTTCCAGCATATATTCTTTCGGTATGCCGCGCTCTTTCTCGAGAGCGTCAAGGGCATTGAAAAATTCGGTATTCATTTTTTATGACCATTCCTTTCCGTAATCTTATTTTTAAAAGTCAAAAACAGTGCTTGCTTTTGCTATTTTTGAAATATCGAAGCTCTTGTCTCCTGCATCGGTTGAAATAACGGCAATGCCGTTTTCAAATCCGATGAGCTTTCCCGTATACGACTTCTTGCCGCTCTCATCCGGCGAGAAAAGGCGTATCTCAATCTTTTCGCCTACAGCGCTCTCATAGTGCCAAGGCTTACGAAGCTCGCGCTCTATCCCGGGGGAAGAAACCTCCAGATGATATGAGCAGTCTATGGGGTCAAGCTCGTCGAGAATAGGGTCGATCAAGCGATGAACCTTTTCGCAGTCATCAAGCGTGATTCCGTCGTCGGAATCTATGGTTATGCGCAGATAATGCTCGGCGCCCTCCTTGACAAACTCAACATCCCACACGCGATATCCGATTCCGACTATATGCGGCGTGAGCTTCTCCTCAACAAATGAGGCAACACTCTGTCCCTTTGCCATGAAAATCCTCCTTACAAACAATTGAGAGCGGACCGAAGCCCACTCTCCTTTTACTGAAATATCATACTGTGATTATACTATATCATATGTTTTCCGAAATTGCAATAGTTTTTCCGAAATTTTTTCACATATATGATTTTTTTGCGTACTATGGTAATGAAAGACATCACCGAAAGGAGCAAACTCTCATGCGTCTTATAGTAATAAAGTCTCCGAAACTGCTTTCTCCGATACTGCGAAGGATTTTTCACATAAAAAAAGCGTGATATCGGCAAGATGCAACATTGTCAACCTGATTTCAAAATTGGGTTGACAATTTTTCTTTTTCGTGGTATTATCTACTGCGAGGTGATAATATGAAAAGAAAAAAATCAATACTGAAATTAACATTCACAGCACTTTTTGCGTCACTTATCGCCGCATGTACGCTAATTTCCATACCGATGCCCTCTGGCGTGCCGATAACACTGCAGACCTTTGCAGTGGCACTCTGCGGCTTCATCCTGCCCCTGCCTTACGCCGCCGTAGCCGTCGTCGTATATCTCGCTGTCGGTGCCATTGGGCTACCTGTTTTCGCGGGCTTTCGCGGCGGACTTTCCGTGCTCGCCTCGGCGACGGGCGGCTTTCTCGTCGGCTTTATACCGATGGCGGCACTCAGTGCAGTACCCGCCAAGGGCTGGCGCAGGCTTATTTTCGGTTTTCTCGGCGTTTTGGTTTGCCATACGGCGGGCTTTCTCTGGTATTCCGTAGTCAGCGGAGTTGGAATTTTGCCTTCGTTTCTCGGCGTTTCCCTGCCGTATCTGCCCAAGGATTTTATCTCTGTGGCTCTCGCTTACCTTATTTCTGTAAAATTACGCGGTATTTTTTTAAAATTCTATTGCTAAACCGCCTTTTTTATAGTATAATTATTTATAATATTATTTGAATTTGAGGTAAAATTATGAGAGCAGACGGAAAAGTAGTAAAGAATGTAGACCCTATGTATACCCTTGCAACATATTTCATGCGCGAGCGTTATGACGCGCAGAATATGATAAAGGTTACTGTTCCCTACGAGCCGATACATGATTATGTTATCGAAGCAAGAAAGAACGGTCACAGAATCAGTCACATGTCTGTTGTGCTTGCCGCCTTTATACGCACGATATCTGAGTTTCCCGCGCTGAACCGTTTTGTGGTCAACAGCAGGATTTACGCGAGAAACGAGCTTTCGGCAGGCATGGTCGTTCTTCGCCCAGGTGATGCCGACCCATCAATGAGCAAAATGTACTTCGACCTTTACGATACTGTTTTCACCGTAAACGACAAGGTGGAAAAATACATAGATGATAACAATAAATCCTCAAGCAAAAATTCGTCCGATGAGCTTTTTGCAAAGCTTCTGCGCTTCCCTGTGCTCGTTCGAATGATAATGGCGATATACCGCTTCGGCGACAAACACGGGCTTCTTCCCAAAAGCCTGCTCGATGCCAGCCCCTTCCATAATTCTTTTGTCATAACAAATCTGGCAAGCATAAGAACGAATTACATCTACCACCATGTATACGGCTTCGGAACTACAAGCATAATCCTCTCCATCGGCACAAATATAGATACGCCGAAGATGAGAAACGGCGAGATAGTACTTGAGAAAGAGATGCCTTTCGGCATAGTCATGGATGAACGCATAGCAAACGGAAGCTATTATGCAAATGCCTTTTCGAGAATGCAGAGGTATCTGCGAAATCCCGAGCTTCTCGAGCTTCCGCCCGAGAGTGTGAATGTGGACTACGAATTTGAGGGACTTTCCGAGCGCTTCAAAAAAGAACCGAAAAAATCCAAAAAGGAAAAGAAGAAAAAGGCAGAAAAATCCGAGGCTGTCGCCGGGGAATAAGCAAAATAACGAGGTGAAAGGTATGAAAAGCATGAAACGCGCATTTGTTACGGTATTTGCGGTGATGCTTTTCTGCCTTTTTGTTTTATCATGCCTTGCAGGTGCATTTCATTCGTGCCATAATCCGTCCGGATGCCTTTTCTGCAAGACCTTTTCGGAAATGCGGCGGTATCTTGCGGTATCTGCAGTTCTTTCTTTTGCCGTGTGCGCCGCAACCGCGGTCATTACAGTCACAGCGAAAAAGCGGACCGCGCCGCGTGAGTCGCTCGCGGATCTCTGCGTCAAGCTCTCCGAATAGAAATTGACTTCCGCATAAACAACTGAATATTTCGGAGGTCAAAAATATGAAAAAAACGATAAATGTCATTTGTGCCGCTCTTGCCGTTCTCATGATAACGGCTTCACTCTGCGCCTGCGGCAGCACAAAGAAAAACGATAAACCGAAAATTGTATGCACGGCGCTTTCGCTCTATGATTTCTGCCGCGAGATTGCGGGAGAGCACGCCGATGTTCTCCTGCTCTCCGGCAGCTCCGCCGATTATCACAGCTATGAACCGACCGCGGCTGATATCCTCGAGATTTCCTCCTGCGATATCTTCGTCTATATAGGCGGAGCGAGCGAAAAATGGGTAGACAAGACTCTCGCCGCCTCGGGAAACGGCAATATAGTCAAGCTACGCACCATGTCGCTCATTGATCCTCTTCCTGTCGGCGGGCACGACCATGACCACGACGATCATGATGAGCACGACCACGATGAGGACGAATCGGATGAGCATATCTGGACTTCGCTTTCAAATGCGGTGGCTGTCTGCCGCGGTATCTGCGATACGATATGTAAAGCCGACGCCGAAAATAAGGACGCATATGAAGAGAATTTCCGCCTATACAGTGAAAAGCTCACGGCTCTCGATGCCGAATACAGAAAATGCGTGAGCGAGAGCAGGCTCGAAGAGCTTGTCTTTGCAGACAGATTTCCTTTTGCCTATCTTGCAAATGACTACGGAATAGAATGTCATGCGGCATTCTCGGGTTGCTCTTCGGAATCGGAGGCAAGCTTTGAGGTCATGGCTTCGCTCATAAACGAAGTAAAAGACAAAAAGCTTCCCGCCGTCATAATGATAGATGGAAGCAAGGGCGATATAGCCGAAACAGTCTGCAAAGCAACGGGCGCGAAAAAGCTCGTCATGGATTCCTGCCAGCTTGCCGCTGCGGGAATACTGCAAAAGTCGGATATTTATTATAACGCGATGGTAAAAAATCTTGAGGTACTCAGGGAGGCTCTCGGAAATTGAAGCTGATAGAAGTAAAAAATGTCCGTCTTGCCTATGATGGCGTGACGATACTCGATAATATAAATTTCTCCGTAAACCGCGGTGATTATTTCTGCATAGTCGGCGAAAACGGCTCGGGAAAAAGCACGCTCATGCGAGCCATTCTCTCGCTGAAGCCAATCTCGGGCGGCGAGATAATCATGAACGGCATAAAGAGCCGCGAGATAGGTTATCTGCCACAGCGCATAAATTCGCGCAGAGACTTCCCTGCCTCCATCTATGAGGTTGTCATCTCCGGCTGCGGCGGAAGCACGCTTTTTTACAGAAGCGAACATAAGAAAAAAGCGGCGGAAGCAATAGAGCGCGTCGGACTCACCGGCATGGAGAAGCGATGCTTCTCCGAACTTTCTGGCGGTCAGGCACAGCGCGTGCTTCTTGCCCGCGCACTCTGCGCCGCAAAATCACTGATACTTCTCGACGAGCCTGTCGCCGGTCTCGACCCCGAAGCCACCGCCGATATGTATAACTGCATAGAATCGCTCAACCGCGACGGCATGACGGTCATCATGATATCGCACGATATCGCATCCGTTCTGAAATACGCCACAAATATCCTACATGTCGGGAACAATACTTCATTTGCCTGCGGCAAAGAGGAATATCTGAAGTTTATCGAGGGCAAGGAAAAGGAGGGCGAAAGATGAATATAATAGAAAAACTCTCCGCCTATCTTTCTTTTTCGTTTGTGCGCTATGCGATGATCGCAGGCGTGCTTATCGCTCTCTGCTCATCGCTTATCGGCGTCAGCCTCGTGCTCAAGCGCTATTCCATGATAGGCGACGGACTCTCCCATGTGGCTTTCGGCGCCATGGCTATAGCTTCGGCTCTCAGCCTCGCGCCTATGGCTGTCGCCATGCCGATGACAATAGTCGCGGCGGTATTTCTGCTCCGCTTCAAGGGAAAATTCAAGGGTGATACCTCGATAGCCCTCATCTCCGTTTCGGCTCTTGCCATAGGCTATCTCATACTCAATATTTTTCCCTCATCATCCAATACCGCGACCGATGTCTGCACCACGCTCTTCGGTTCCACTTCCATACTCACGCTGACAGCGGGCGAGGTATGGCTCTGCGCAGGGCTTTGCGTCGGCGTTGCGGTGTTCTTTACCATATTTTATAATAAGATATTTTCCATCACATTTGATGAAGAGTTTTCCCGCGCATCGGGAACGCCGACGGCAATATATGATACGGCTTTTGCAATAATCATAGCAGTCGTCATAGTGCTTTCCATGAGCCTTGTCGGCGCACTGCTCGTTTCCGCACTGATAATCTTCCCTGCCGTTTCCGCCATGCAGATATTCAGGAGCTTCAGGCAGGTGACGGTATGCTCCGTCATCATATCGGTGTTCTGCGCTCTGCTCGGGCTTTTCATCGCCATACTCTACGGCACGCCCGTCGGCTCAACCATCGTAGCGGCAAATCTTATCCTGCTTGCCGTATTCACTCTGATAGGAAAAATAAGGAGGCATTCATGAAGCATAATTATATGCGGACTCTCTCCGCCCTTCTTGCTCTGCTGATGCTTTTGCTCGCGGTATCCGCCTGCGGCAAAGGAAACGGCGTACTCGATATGACAAAAATGAGCGATACGCTGATATATTCCACCATCGAAAACATGAAGAAAACGCCCGAGGGCTATCTCGGCATGACCATACGCATTTCCGGCTCGTATGTCAAAAGCTACTTTGACGAAACAGGCAACTACTACCATTTCGTGACAGGCATCGACAGCACAGGCTGTTGCTCATGGGGATATGAATTTCTCCTTGACGAAAGCAAGTTCAGCTATCCCGCAGAAAACGCAAACATCACCATACAGGGTAAAATAAAATCGTATAATGAGCTCGGCGTAGATTATTACTACATCGATGTTGAAGAAATGAAATAAGAAACAAAAAAGACCGCCGCGGCGGTCTTTTTTTGCTACTCATTCCTTGATGTGACCTTTTTTCACCTCATCGAGAATTATGCTCTCGATATAGGGATATACGGCAGGCAGTCCCTCTTTTACGGGAGCCATGCGCTTGTATACAGCGTCTTTTGTCACGCCGTTCAGCACCCATGTATAGCCCTCATTGAGCGCATTTGAGATGAAAGGCTGTATCCTGTCAAGCGAAGCGGCATATTTCGCATCGTTTGTCTCCTCCGCATCAAATTCCTCCCAGAGCGCGCGCAGAGGCTCTGCTTCAGGGCAGAGAGAGAAAAGCTTGTCTGCCGCTTTTCTTTCCCTCTCTGCCTTATCCGAATAACCGACGACATCATATGCAAAGGTATCGCCCGCATATATTTCGACAAGGTCATGAACAAGCGTCATCTTGAGAATTTTTTCCATATTGAGCGGAAACGGCGCATACTTTTCAAAAAGGATTGCCATCATGGCGAGATGCCATGAATGCTCGGCATCGTCTTCTCTCTTTGAGCCGTCGTATATAAGCGAGCGGCGAAGCACCGTTTTCATTTTGTCTATCTCTTTCACAAAGTCAAAAACCCGAATTATATTATCCATGTTTTCCTGCATAATAAGCCTCCGTCTGAATAAAAGCCCGACAAAGCGGCATTCACTGCACTGTCGGGCTGTATTTGTATTTTAAACTCCCGAGTAAGCGGAGAAACCGCCGTCTACGGGAACGACAATGCCGTTTACAAAGCCTGCGGCGCCCTCATCGCAGAGCCAGAGAAGCGTACCGACAAGGTCGCTCGGCTCGCCGAATTTCTCCATAGGCGTATTGCGGAGAATCTTGTGGCTTCTCTCCGTATAGCTTCCGTCGGGATTTGTGAGAAGCGCTCTGTTCTGGTCAGTGAGGAAGAAACCGGGAGCGATAGCGTTTACGCGGATGCCGACCTTGGAAAAATGAACGGCAAGCCACTGCGTAAAGTTGGAAACAGCCGCCTTTGCGCCCGAGTATGCGGGAATTTTGGTAAGCGGTGTGAAAGCGTTCATGCTGGAGATATTGACTATGCAGCATCCCTTTTTCTCAGCCATATCGCGCGCGAATGTCTGCGTAGGAAGAAGCGTTCCGAGGAAGTTGAGATTGAAAACAAATTCCACTCCCTTGGGGTCTAGGTCAAAGAATGTGACCGCGTCGCCCGCATCTTTCAAATCCTCGGGGAAAAGATATTCCTTTGTCGTTGTTCCTTTCGGATTGTTTCCGCCCGCACCGTTGAGCAGTATATCGCATGTACCGAGCTTTTCGTTTATTGTCTTTCTTGCCGCTTCGAGGCTCTCTTTGTCGAGTACATTTGCCGCAACGGCGATAGCCGTGCCGCCCTCTGCCGTTATTTCATCGACAACTTTCTGTGCCGCCTCAAGACGCAGGTCGCAAACGGCAACCTTTGCGCCGCAAGCCGCGAGGGCGCGTGCAAATTCCGAGCAGAGTATGCCGCCGCCGCCTGTGACAACGGCAACCTTATCTTTCAGTTCGATTTTAAAAGGTACTTTCATTTCCATTATCTCCTTTCGGCAAATGCCGATTATTTACGGTAATATTTTACACCCGTTTCAGGTAAAAGTCAAGGCTTTGTCATGAGTCGAGCTTATCTATGAGCTTTCCGAAATCCGCCGCACTGTCGACGATATATTCCGCACCCGTCTCGCGCAGAATCTCGGCAGGTCTGTAGCCCCAACTTGCGCCGACGGTAACAAAGCCCGCATTGCGCCCTGTTTTCATATCGACATCGGAATCTCCTATATAAGCTATCTCGCGCGGCTCGCATCCGAGAACTTTCATGAGCGCAAAAGCGCTTGTCGGGTCAGGCTTGCCGGGATATTCGTCCCTCTTGCCCCAAGGCTCGTCTATAAGCCCGCGGAAGAATGTATCGCATATGAATTTCACATTGATATCATCCTTATTTGAGAGCACGGCTATCTTCTTACCCTCGTCTCTCAGTCTATGAAGAAGCTTTACTATGCCGTCATACGGGTGCATCTTATCAACCATATGATTTTTGTAGTGTTCAAGGTATACTCCGACAGCCTCTTCCTTCTGCTCCTCTGTGGGAAGCTGAGACATGCAGAGCTTTATAAACTCGGGTGTCGAAAGATTTACGGCGCTGAGCACCTCTTCTTCCGTTATCGGCGGAAGCCCGTATACCTCGCGAACCTCCGAAATTGTGATGATGAGGTCGGGCATCGTGTTTGTCAGCGTTCCGTCAAGGTCAAAAACCACAGCTTTTATCATTTCTATTATTTTCTCCTGTGTAAATCTGAATTTCCGACTTCATATTTTAGCAGGAAATTTTCGATTTGTCTATAGCAAAAGCGAATTTTTTGCACAATAATGCGAAAATAAGTCGAAATCACTTGCCCGCAAGATATCCGTCTATCGCCTTTGCCGCGGTTTTGCCCGCACCCATGGCGGAAATGACGGTTGCCGCACCGGTAACGGCATCGCCTCCCGCATATACGGCATCGCGCGAAGTCAGTCCGTCTTCGTTTACGACTATACCGCCGCGCGCATTTACTTCAAGCCCCGCGGTAGTCGATTTTATCAGCGGGTTCGGCGAGGTGCCTATCGCCATAATGACGGTATCAACCTCCATATCAAATTCACTGCCGGCGATTTCGACGGGGCGCCGTCTGCCCTTTGCATCAGGCTCGCCGAGTTCCATTTTTATGCAGCGGATTCCGCGCACAAATCCGTTTTTGGGGTCTCTCGGATTTTCGGGATTTGAGAAGCCGAGTATCTCCACAGGATTGCAGAGCAGGCGTAATTCTATTCCCTCCTCCTCGGCGTGCTCCACCTCCTCGCGCCTTGCGGGAAGCTCGTTCATCGAGCGCCTGTAAACTATATAAACCTTATCGGCACCGAGGCGCAGAGCCGTTCTTGCCGCGTCCATGGCGACATTGCCGCCGCCGACGACGGCAACCCTGCCGCCTTTCATGATAGGCGTATCGGAATCCGCAAGATAAGCACGCATCAGATTGCTCCGAGTGAGAAATTCATTTGCGGAATAAACTCCGCAGAGTGCCTCTCCCGGGATACCCATAAAATTCGGCAGTCCCGCGCCCGAGCCGATGAATACGGCTTCATAGCCCATAGCAAAAAGCTCGTCTACAGTCAGCGTCTTGCCTATGACGACATTTGTTTCTATATCGACGCCGAGCCTGCGCAGAGTTTCGACCTCTTTTGCCACGATGGCTTTCGGCAGGCGAAATTCCGGTATGCCGTATACAAGCACACCTCCAGCCGTATGAAGTGCTTCGTAAACGGTGACGGCGTAGCCTTTCTTTGCAAGGTCACCCGCACAGGTAAGCCCGGAGGGTCCCGAGCCGATAACAGCCACTCGGTGTCCGTTCGGCTTCGGTGCGCTGACATTGCCATCGCCGAAAGTATTGTGCCAGTCGGCGATAAACCTTTCAAGCCTGCCTATGCCGACCGATTCGCCTTTCAGTCCACGCACGCACTTCGATTCGCATTGCGTTTCCTGCGGGCATACTCTGCCGCATACGGCAGGAAGCGACGATGCTTCGGTTATTATCTTGTATGCGCCCTCAAAATCGCCCTCGCGCACAGCGGCAATAAATTCGGGAATGTGAATTTTTACGGGACATCCGCTGACGCACGGCATATTTTTGCAGTTCAGGCAACGAAAAGCCTCATTTATCGCCGCCTCTTCGCTGTAACCGAGAGCTACCTCGTTGAAGTTATGCGCTCTCTCGTGCGCGTCCTGCGTCGGCATGGAATTTCTTTTCGGAGACATATTTATATTGTAAGCCATATTCAGTTTGCCTCCTTTTTAAAGAGATTGCATGCTCTTTCGTGAGCTTTCCGCTCAAAAGTGCCGTACATTCTGCCGCGCGTCATAGCTTCATCGAAATCAACCTCGTACCCGTCGAAATCGGGACCGTCAACGCAGGCAAATTTCGTCACCTTGCCGTCCGCGGTGTTGAGCGTGAGCCTGCAACCGCCGCACATGCCAGTGCCGTCTATCATTATCGGGTTCATTGAAACCGTGACAGGCACACCATATGGCTTCGCCGTGAGAACGACAAATTTCATCATCACGAGCGGACCTATAGCTATAATCATATCGAATTTTTCGCCCGCTTCGAGCATTTTGCCGAGGGGAACCGTGACATTTCCCTTTTCGCCGTATGAGCCATCGTCAGTCATTACGGTGAGTCTGTCCGAGCAGGCGGAAAATTCATCCTCCAATATCAGCAGTTCTTTGCTGCGGAAGCCGATTATGCTCGTGACCTCGGCACCGGATTTATTCAGCTTTTCCGCTATCGGCAGAGCTATAGCGCATCCGACACCGCCGCCGACTATGCATACTTTTTTCAGTCCGTCAAGCTTTGTCGCCGTTCCGAGCGGACCTACAAAATCATGCAGGCACTCCCCTGCCTCCATGTGACTCAGCTTTTCCGTAGTCGCGCCGACAATCTGAAAAATTATCCTCACCGTGCCGCGCTCGCGGTCAGTTCCCGCGACGGTCAGCGGTATGCGCTCTCCGCTTTCGTCCGTGCGGAGAATGATAAACTGCCCCGCCTCAGCCTTTTTTGCAACCATCGGCGCTTCTATCTTCATTTCAGCCACGGTGGAATTAAGAAATCTCTTTTCAGCTATTCTGTACATAGGCTTTTCTCCGTTTTTTACTGTATCAGAGCGTTGTCGCGATTACTTCTGCCTTACCGCAGAGGGCGAAATCGCCTGTGCCGGCGGGGATAAAATAGCTTTCGCCTTTATCCATGGCATATTTCTTGCCGCCGCAGATTATCTCCGCGCTTCCCTCTGTGCAGAGCAAGTGGACGAAGCTCTGCTCGCATGCCGTAAGCTTTTCCTCTCCCGCAAGTGCGATTTTGCGCACGGTGAAATATCTGCATTTTGCGATGATGTCGCCGCCGCGCTCCGAAACAGTCGCATTTTCATCAAATCTTTCTATCACGGCGAGCGCGTCGTCCACGTGGAGCGCACGAAGCGAGCCGTCCGGCTGACGGCGGTTGTAATCATATACACGGTATGTTATATTCGAATTCTGCTGGATTTCGGCAATAAGTATGCCATGGCAGATAGCATGAACCATACCCGATGGGATAAAATACGATTCCCCTGCCTTCACGGGAACATAGTTCATCAGCGATTCGAGCATTCCCGCAGCTATTGCGGAACGGATTTCGTCACTTGTATATTTCTTCTTGAGTCCGTAGATTATTTTCGCATCGGGCGCGGCGGAAACGATATACCACATCTCTGTTTTTCCGAGGTCGTCCGTATGCGCGAGCGCATACTCGTTATCGGGATGAACCTGAATAGAAAGGTCAGCCTCCGCATCGATAAGCTTTATCAGAAGCGGAAAACGGTCGCCCGAAAAGCCTTTTGCAATATAATCGGGATTTTCTTTTATATATTCTTCAAACGATTTTCCGTCATACTCTCCGCCGACAATGTTGTTCACGCCGTCAGGACGGCAGGTCAGCTCCCATGCCTCGGCTATTTTCTCGCCGGGTGTACCTATTCCGTATTCACGCGAAAGGCGCGTGCCTCCCCATATTATCTGCTTTGTGACAGGTGCAAGTTTTATAGGATATCTCATAGTATTTTCCTCTTTATATAAAAAACTTTGTTATAGCTATATATTATCACACATCCCGTGATAATTCAATAAGATAAAGGAAAAAATCGGCGAGCAAGCCCACCGATTTTTTCTTATATTATTTCTTCTTTTTTGTGATAACTACCGCAATGCAACCGATGATGGCAACAGCCGCCACGATGATAACAATTATCACGCCCGTGCCGATGCCGCCTTTTTCATCACCCGCCGTTGTTTCCGAGGCTGAAGTTTCCGTGCCGCCCGCGGTTGTCACCGTGTCGGAGGTGCCTGTGGTTTCGGTTATTCCCGTTGTCGCCGTTGTACCTGTAGTTGCCGTCGAACCGCTTGTTTCGGGCTCGCCGGATTCGCTTATCCATTTTGCGTAAACAGAAATCTCGCCAGATTCATCGGCAGGCTTGCCGAAGTCAAATTCCGAGGTAAATTCCGCATCCTCATACCATCCGCCGAATTTATATCCCGCTCTTTCCTCTGCATAAGGCATCATAAAGGTATCGCCTGCCTCAACCGCATATACGGGGAATTTCGGCGTGGCATTTTCAAATTTCAGTATTGCCGCCTCGGTGGTCTTTATCCACTTTGCATAGAGATAAACATCGGTCTTATCGGTCTTTACCATAGACATATCGTAGCGGTCGCCGCCGAAATCTTCATCGTAATACCAGCCGCCGAAAGAATAATTCGTTCTCTTCATGGCAAGCGAATATTTGAGTGTATTTCCGGGGTAAACCTTGACATTATAGAAGCCGCCGCGCGTGCCGGGCATATTCTGGCAGAGATAATATGTGGCATAGTCCTTTTCCTTTACGGGAAGCAGGGTTATTGCCGAGCCGTCATAATATGTCGTTCCGAGATTGCTCTCGATAAATGCCTTGTAATAATATTTCTTGCCGCTTGCAAGACCTGTGAATTCATGTGTGAATACACCGTTTTCATCGGGCTTGCAGGTAACTTTTGTTCCGTTTTCCTCGGTCACATCGGCTTTGTCGGAGATGATATATCCGCATGAAACGAATTTGCCGCCGTTCATGGTGGTTATCTTTGTTGTGAGAACGAGATTGTCAAGACCCTTGTCAGATACAGTTACCTTTCCGTAGGGACCGGAAGTATACGAAGTCGTGACTTTTATCTTCATCTCGTTTGCGCCCTCGGAGAGGATATCTATCGTCACCTTGAAATCCTTGGCTTCCTCATCGGTGAGAAGCGTATAGAAGGTGCCGCTCACGGGGAATTTGTAGTTTGTATTCACAAACTGTTTCTTGTTTGCCGCATCCGTTTCATTATTTCGGAAAGCACCGTAGGCATTCAGCGTTTTGTTTGCCGAGAGAACCGTCACCATCGGGTCGTTGCCTTTATCGGAGCGGTTTGCCGTATTGACTGATTCGTCTATATGCCAGATGACAATGCCTTTCTGGTCAAATGAGTTTGAATCGAAATAATCCTCATGCCCTGCCGTTACATTATATCTGTTTTCCACGAGGTAGTATTCCTTGGGATTGGGCGTATTTATACGGAGCACGGAATACTTGCCCTCTGTGCTCTGGCGGGAATAAAGCGTATATTCTCCGTTTGCGGCGGGAGTATAGCCGCAGAAACCGAATTTCAGCGCATGGTAAGGGTCGAGATGCGCGGGCGACTGACCGCTCGCTTCTCCCTCTTTTCTGTTATGGTTTCCGTTTCCCATCAGTGACATGCTTCCGACATATTCGCCGTATTTATTTGAATTTGTCGAGGTATCGTAGAGATCGGCGGCGCCGAGAAAATGTCCCAGCTCATGCGCAATCGTGCCGACGGTGAGCGTTCTCTCCGCGCCCATGTATTCGCCTACGCGGACAAAGCCCTCGCCGCATACCTTGACGCCGTCGAGCGTGTAGGCGCTGCCGCCCGTATAATGTGCATGATTCCAGAAATACCTCTGCGCATCGCCGCTGTAGGATGAGGCTTCCACTCCACCCATAACGAACATTACGGCAAGCTCCTTTTTCTGGAGAACACCATCGCCGTTCTTATCGAATTTCGCATAATCGACATATTCGTCGGCGGCTTTGAGTGCGAGCTGACGCTCATTTGCCCATTTTGTCTTGGAAGAGCTGTTGTGACCGTAGATGGCATCGGGATGCTTTTGTTTTATAACAACATCTACAATACCGTCGTTTTCCGTTCCCTCTGATTCCTCCGCAGGATAGAACCAGAATTTGCCGTCTGAAATTTCCTTATAGTAGTTTTTGAGCGACTTGAAATTGTCCTCAAAAAGCGTTGTATACCATGAGCTTGCCTTGGAATAAATCCACTGCTCGCCGTAGTATTCCGAATCCTTGTTTATCAGCTTTGTCTGGTCATTCGGGTCGTAGTCGTTTACGCCGTTTCCGTTCGGGTCAAATGATATTCTTATCACGAGAAGCGGAATCGGCTCATAGCAGTCGGTTTCGTATGCAAGCCCATCGCCCGAATCCGACGCCATGAAAACATATGTATCGTTTGCGGCAGAACCCGCATAAAGCAGAGCCGCAGGCGATACTGTAAATATCATTGCCACTGCGAAAATAACAGCGGCTAATTTTGCAAAAAGATGCTTTTTCATATTTCCTCCGAGTTATACCGGCAAAATGCCTGTGCCACCGCTTATACCAGGCAAAGAATTATCGCCGTAGCCGAGCCGAGAACCATCAGTGCCGCAAAAAAGATGGCGGCAATGCGAATCAAAGTTTTATGCCTCATTGTATGAACCTCCGTTGCCGCATAAAGCGGTGCAATTTTTTTAATATATTTTATATCATTTTATAGGCAAAGTCAAGCGCGCCGGTCTTATGGATATCATTTTCGGATATTTATACAAAATAATTTAAAATTCATTGTGCAAATCAGCCATATCGACAACGACGCTTTTCGATATTTTTTACCGTAAAACTATTGAAAAAGACAGATTTTTATTGTATAATAAATTTAAACTATGTTTTTTGAAAGGCTTATTGAAAAAATGAACGAAAAAGTAGCCATACTCGATTGCGGCGGTCAGTATACCAAAGTTATCGACAGAAAAGTAAGAGAAGCGGGAGTATATTCCGATATATTTGCGCTCGGTACGGATGTTGAAAAGCTGAAGGGCTATAATGCCATCATCCTGAGCGGCGGTCCCTCCAGCGTATGGAGCGCAGGCGCGCCGAAATATGACGGCAATATCTTTGAGCTCGGCAAGCCGATACTCGGCATCTGCTACGGAATGCAGCTTATAAACGAACATTTCGGCGGCAAGGTTCTGCCTGAGGTGAAGACAGAATACGGTCAGACAATAATCGATGTGGACACAAGCTGCCCTCTCTTTGAAGGACTTGAACCGAAGCAGGCTGTCCTCATGAGCCACGGTGATGCCGTAAAGGTTCTCGCAGACGGCTTTGAATGTGTCGGAAAGACAGGCGATGTCGTCGCCGCCATATACGATAAGAAGCGCAGGATAATCGGCGTTCAGTTCCATCCCGAGGTTGAGCTTTCCGAAAACGGTAAGGTCATGCTCGAAAACTTCCTGCGCGGCATCTGCGGACTCAAAGAAGTCTATGCTCTGGAGGACAGAATCCAGACTTCCGTCGATATGATTCGCAAGAGAGTCGGCGATAAAAAGGTCATGGTTCTCGTTTCCGGCGGTGTCGACAGTGCTGTTACCGCCGCCCTGCTCACAAAGGCTCTTCCGCCAGAGAATGTATACGCAATACATATCGACCACGGCATGATGCGCAAAAACGAGAGCGATATCATCTGCAAAAATCTCAGCTCTCTCGGTCTTGTAAATATGAAACGCGTGAACGCCGCAAAAACTTTCTTCTACGATACGGTAGACGACGGAAACGGCAACATCATCGGTCCGCTTGCCGAGACATGCGACCCCGAAATGAAGCGTAAAATCATCGGCTCCATGTTCATCAAGGTCACAAGAGATGCGGCTGAAAACCTCGATATCGATTTCGATACGACTTTTCTCGCGCAGGGTACGCTCCGCCCCGACCTTATCGAGAGCGGAAACCCCGATGTTTCCGGCTATGCACATAAGATAAAAACGCATCATAACGATGTCGACATAGTCCGCCGCGCAAGAGAAAAAGGACTCATCATAGAGACAAACTGGGACTGGCATAAGGATGAGGTAAGACAGGTCGCCCGCATGCTCGGTCTTGATGAATCCATCGCTTCACGCCAGCCGTTCCCCGGTCCCGGACTCGGCGTGCGTATAATATGCACAGAGAGCGCCGCAGAGGTTCCCGCAAAGGCAGAAGCAGAGCTGAAAGCACTTGTTCCGCAGAATATGAGCGCAGTCATCGCTCCTATCCACAGCGTAGGCGTTCAGGGCGACAACAGAAGCTATCGCAGTCTCGCTATTCTCGCGGGCGATATAAGCACAGGCGAAATTTTCGAGCTTGCACGCGAAATCCCGAATAAGATTTCGGCGATAAACCGCGTTGCGCTCGTCATAGGCAAAAAGAGCGTCGGCGAACTGAAGATAAAGCCGCTTCATATAAACGAAGAATCGACCGACCTTCTCCGCGAGCTTGATGCTATAGTCACGGCAAAACTTGCGACAAAGAAGATAAGCCAGACATTTGCCGTTCTGCTCCCGATTTCCGCCGACGGAACGAAATACAGCGTCGCCGTCCGTGCCGTTGTCACGGGTGACTTCATGACTGCAAGACCCGCTGTTCCCGGAAAGGACTTTGACGAAAGCACACTCTCCGATATAGCAAGCGAAATATATGCCAAATTCTCCGATAAGATAGACCTCGTGATGTACGATGTCACAGGCAAACCTCCGGCAACAGTCGAGTGGGAATAAACACATACGCGTAGCGTGTGTGTTGGCGTCGCCGAGACAGGGTGGCGTCGCCGAGACAGGGGAATAAACACATACGCGTAGCGTGTGTGTTGGCGTCGCCGAGACAGGGCAATAAACACATACGCGTAGCGTGTATGTTGGCGTCGCCGAGACAGGGCAAATAAAGCAATGCTTTAGCGTTGCTTGGCGTCGCCGAGACAAAAGCGGATCATCGTAACGCTCTATTCCGGTCGAAAAAATGGAGCAACAGCGAGTTGCTTGATTTGTAAGCCCGAAGATGATACAATATCGTCAGGAGGGATGTTAAAATGGAAACAAAAGAAATACTGCTGGATCTCAGAACAAAACACGGATTGTCTCAGGATGCGCTCGCTGAAAAGATCTTCGTAACGCGTCAGGCTGTTTCTCGCTGGGAAACCGGAGAAACTGTTCCGAATACAGAAACATTGAAGCTGCTCTCAAGGCTCTATGATGTTTCTATCAATACTCTTCTCGGCTCGCCGATGAAGCTTGTCTGTCAATGCTGCGGAATGCCTTTGGAGGACGGAAATATCAGCAAGGAAAAAGACGGTTTTTTCAATGAGCACTACTGCAAATGGTGCTACGCCGACGGAGAATATATGTACAGCAATATGGATGAACTGATTGATGTCTGCGTCAAAAACATGTCAGATGGTGAGCATTCCGAAGAGGAAATCCGTTCATATCTGCATGAAACTCTGCCAAAGCTCGATTACTGGAAAAGATATAATGAGCTCGGCGGCAACGGAGCCTTTGAAGAGTTCAAAAAGCTTCTGACAGACGAGATAAACGCTCTGAATATAGAAGGTATGCCGAAGCTTACAAGGCTCAATGCATTAGTGGGAAAATATGTAAACCTTGAGTACAGACTGCCGAGCGGAAGAACGGTGAAGTTTTTGGATGACAGTGCCACATATCTCGGAAATCAGCTTGAGTCCGAATTCGGCGGAGACAGATGCTTCGGTATTCTTGCAAATATGGATTTCATCATGGTATGCACATATGAAAAAAACGGCGAAAATCCCGAACTGCTGATTTATAAAAAAAGGTGACGAAAAAAGCTCCTTGGTTTTCAAGGAGCTTTTTGCCGTTTTGCTTCATTCTGCTGCGAGTGCTCTTTCAAGCCATACCATACCGATATCAAGCGCATTATAAAGACCGGATTTTTCACCCTGCTTTATAATCCTCTGCTTTTCATCGGTGCTGAGTATCTGAATAAGTATTCTGTCGGGTACTTCTATCCCGTTTTCTTTTTTATTTGAGAGTATCATGAGAAAAAGGTAGCATTTCTCGCTCATGTCGCCATAGCATATTACATTCTTTTCGCGAACGAGAGGCTTGCCTTTGTATATCAGATATTTTCCTTCTACAGGTGTAGGCATATCATCATATCCTTTCGGTAAATTTTACTTCATAATATATTATACCTATCTGCACCCGATTTGTCAAGCGATTTGAATATTTCGGAAAAATATCTTGCAAATAATGACAAAACATGGTAAAATATAAGAAAACTACAAAATGAAACGCAGGTATTTTTTTATTTATGCAAAATTTCAGGCAAATTTCAATCGAAGATAAACAGCTCTTTGAAAAGTATTACAGAGGGAGAAAAATTTCTTCCTATGAATCATTCTCCAATATGCTCATGTGGCAGGCGGAGGACAAGCTCGAATACGCCGTGATAAACGGCTTTCTTTGCGTCGTCGGAATAAATTCCGTCAGCGGCAAGCGCTTCTCGTATATGCCTGTGGGCGGCGATGATTCCGCTCTTTGCGATACGGTTCTCGCGCTCAAAGCGGAATATCCCGATATCATTTTCACTTATCTGAAAAAGGGCGATACGGACAAGCTGAATGCCATATTCGGCGAAAAAGCCGAAATATCGGAGGAACGCGACCTCTTTGAGTATATTTACGAGGCGGAAAAACTCCGCACACTTTCCGGCAAGGCACTCCACGCCAAGAGAAATCACATAAACAAATTCGAAGCTACATATGAAAGCCGCTTTGATATGATTTCATCCGAAAACAAGGCGGAGCTTGAAGCGGCAATTCTTGCGCTTCGCGATGATCCCGCGCTTGAAGAAAACAAGACTATGCTCGTAGATGAAGATGCCGCGATAGACAAGCTCTATGAAAATTTCGACGCGCTCGGGCTGACCGCCGGCGTACTCTATGCCGACGGCAATATAGCGGCATATACAATAGGCGAGATGATAAACGGCGATACGGCACTTATCCATGTTGAAAAGGCGCACCGCGATATCGAGGGCGCATATACCGTGGTAAATCAGCGGTTTATCACCGAAGCGTTTCCGACAGCGCTCTATGCAAATCGCGAGGAGGATATGGGCGTAGAAGGCTTGCGAAAGGCAAAACTCTCCTATTCCCCGCTTCCCTTTGATAAAATTTACAGTGCTAAAATAAATAGTTGATAAAACAACTCCCCCGGCGGCTCGCCGAGGGAGTTTTTGCTTTTCGTCCCGATTATCGCTGCAACATATGCTATATGCGAATATTTTGCAAATAAATGTGCTAATGTTCGGTAAAATCATTACAAAACCTATTGAAATCTTAATCGTTTTATAGTATAATGTGATTGAAATGAGGTTGCTTATTTAAATTTGGTTTCTATAATTTTATTTAGGAGGGATGATTTTTGATTGGAAAGAATTTTATTGTTGCCGGAATTGCCGGCATATTGGTAATGATATGTGTCTCTTTTATCGACATTTACTCATTACTGCCATTCACTGTAATCGGTGTTCTCCTGGGCTTAATAATAATTGCTCTGGGTGAATTTATGATTATGTATGAAAAAAATAACAGTCGTGAAGAAAACGAAAATGACAGAAAAACTGAAAATAATGGAGGGACTGAAAATGAAAAATAAAAAAATCAAATTAATTTCTCTTATTCTTGGTATTGTACTATTTATAAATTCGATTCCTGCTTTTGTTATAAATGCAATTGAACAACCTACGGAATTGCTCTTTGTTACAGATGATTTTTCCTATAGCACTCTGCTTAATGAACTCAACAATCCTGCAATTATAGTTGACGAATCAATGGTAAATCATTATCTTGAGTGCAACATTGATATTTCTGAATCTCTAATAGCTAATTTTAATTTGTTCGATTATATATCTGCTTCTAACATTTCAGAGTCAATGCTTAACGGATATAAAGCCATTGCGCTTCCGATTGCAAACGAATCATTGATGGGAATTGCTCGTACAGCTTATAGGCAAGGCATTATTGTTTATCTTTATGGTCAACTAACTATAAGAGATTATAAAGAATTTTTATCAATAGAAAATTTTGCACTTACAACAAACCTCTATGATTCAAACGAAATTATATGTGATAGGGTTGCTCAAGGATTTGATACTTTCTTTGAAAATACAGAGATTTATAATGTAATTTGTTACAGCAATAATACTTTACTGTGCAAATTTGGCGACACGCCTAAGAAAGTCAATTATTTAGTGGCATCACTTAATAATTGCACCGAAACAAATATTAGCGGAAAAACACGCGCAACTATAATACAAAGCAGATTTGATTTTACTACATATTGGGGTCCGAACAATCAGTTTGCTACACATTTAGACTATACTCTATATCATGAAACCGATGAAAACGACCCACAATATAATTATTTTGCTATAAAAACAAGAACATGGGTGACAGGCAATGGCTACGAAGTAACTGGCATTATGACAAAATATGAACTTCCGTTTACAAGTAGTAACCTTTTAGAAACTGCACCCGCAACGCAAAGCAACATTGGAACTTTGAGCATGTCTGTCGGTTTCGGTGACGGTAAGTTAAGCGGTTCTATCGGATATTCTATTGATTTATCGAATTGTAACCCAGATATAACTAGAACAGAAGATTATACTACTGATACTGTAGAATGGGTCTTGACACAAAGGCGTTGGTTCCCCAAGAACATAGATAATGCTGCGCTTGTCTGCTTAGCATCGTGGGCTGCCGTGGGAGACTGGGCTGCTATTGATGTTTCGTATTCAGGTGTAGTTAATGTAGGACTTAATAGCCAATACCCTACATCGGCAGGTTATACCAAAATTCCTGTTCGTTTTTGTATAAGAGACTAAAAAATGCACACAAAAACAAATCTCTCGATGAGCCACCGAGAAAGGTATGAAAAATATCATACCTGTAACGAAAACAAGGATAAAAAACCAAATAAGCAACCAAAAGAATAACAGTAAAACTCCCCCGGCGGCTCGCCGAGGGAGTTGTTTTATCTTCGATTATCATCAATATCCGAGTTCTTCATTTACGAGGATTACTTTAACTCTGTCGTGCAGACGCTGTGATGCCATCACGGTGTAGTTGCAGCAGATTCTCGCATCGCTGTCACACCCGTCAGCCATATCGCCGCCGCGGTCAAGTGAAACGCAATGCCCCTTGTGAAAGCAGTAGGTATTGCAGTTCAGGCGTTTGCAGTTTTTCGGCGCGGCTATCTCCTTTACTCTGCGCACAGCAGCTTCAAGGTCGGGAACAATCTTGTTTATTCCGGCCACGATTATCACACTCTTCGGTCCGTAGAGCAAAGCGTTCACGCGGTTTGATGTGCCGTCCACATTGTAGAGCTCGCCGCTTTCCGTTATCGCATTTGAGCTTGAGAGGAAGTAATCGCAGGTCATTATCTCGCCGAGACGCATGTTCTTTTCATCCTCGGAGAGCCCCTGCATATTTCTGTCGAGATATCTGTATTCTCCGCTCTTCACTGCGTCAATTATGCCGGAATCGACCAGCGTCATACTGCCGCCGTTTGCCACCGTCGCCCCTGCGGGAATAAGCGAAAGCACCTTTTCCTTCGCCTCAGCCGCATTTGCGACAAAATACACCTGCATATGGTGCTTTTCAAGTTCCATTATCGTTTTTTCAATATTCATATGCCACCTCAATACTGCCACTCGGGCTTGGTATAGAAATCGCTTCTCGGCTCAAGGAAACTGAATTTATGTCCCTCTTCCGTTATCTTGTCCACGCTGTCAAAGATATTGTCCCATGAGAATACCTCGTCGGGCATATTCATAAATTTCATCACAGCCTCTGTGGACTTCGGCGCTATCGGATGTGCAAGCACCGTCGCCGTCTTTACCATATGCACGGCATCGATAACAGCACGGTTGAAAGCCTCCTTGCTGAAATTATCGCCGACCTGCTTGAATGAAGCGGAGATTTCCTTATTTATCAGGCGGAAATATTCATCGAGCGTGTATATAACCTGATGGAAGCTCTGATTTGCCATGTGATTTTCATATTTTACTATAGCCGCGTCTGCCGCCGCCTTTACACCGGGGCTGACTTCACCGCGCGGTATCACCTGATTTCCCTCATTGTACTTCTGGAATGAATAGAAAAGTGTTCTCGTGGCGCGGTTGAGTATATTTGTGAACATGTTCCATTCGCCGCAGGCGGGATCCGGTGCCTTTTCATCCGCATTCGGATTATAAACCTTCGGCTGGAAAGGCGCATTGGAAAGTCCGAGCGCAAGTCCGAGGAAGTGCGCACGAAGCTGCTCTGCAGAATAATATTTCAGCAGTTCGCTTGCCATCGGCGGCTTTATCTTGCCGCTGCTGCTTGCCTTTTTATCAAAGAAAAGCAGATGCTTGTTTGCGATTATTCTCGGCATTTTGAATTTCTTATCATAGCCGCCCGCTTCGTTTATCGCCTCAAACATAGCCATCTCGGCAAGGTGATAGAAATAGATATTGTCCTCACCGATAAACTGATAAACTATCGCGTCGTCATCGCACCAGTAGTCTTTCCATTCGTCGCGGCTGTGTCCTATGCTCTCGAGATATGTCTGCGTAAACGAGATAGGTGCCCAGAGCGACTCGGGCCATACCCAGAAGGTGAGCCCCTTTATGCCGTCCTTTTCGGGAACGGGAACACCCCAGTCGATATTGCCTGAAAGGCGGAAAGGCACGAGGGTTTTTCCTGTACGGAAGCGTATCTGCGCCTCCGAGAGAGCCTCGCAAGCCGCTTCCCTGTCTGTGAGCTTATCGAAGATTATGCGGAGCATCTTGCGTGATTCCTCTTCCTCGTATCTGCACGGGAATGATGCAAGCTTTTCCTTTATCGCATCGGCATCATCAAGCTTTGCATAAATTATCGGATTTTTGAGAAATTCGCGGCAGGCAAGAGATGTTGTCTTGCGGAGATTTTCCGTCGCATCCTTTTCATCCATCATTTTTATCAGGAAGTCCATGTATTTCTCAAGGTCGAAATACCAGTTTTCGACATTTTTCAATATGGGGCGCTCGCCGGAAAGCGTGCTCACGGGTGCTATCAGCTCCTCGGGGAAATACTGGTGACCGAGCGAGCATTCGTCCGCATAGCCGACCTCGGATTTACAGCCCTCTATAGGGCATCTTCCCGTGACCTGTCTGCCGTTGAGAAATGTCTGAAACTTCTCATCGTAAAACTGCTTTGTGGAAAGGCGGATGAGCGCGCCGGACTCCGCCAGCTTCTCAAAAAATTCCGCGCTGTACTCCGTGTGGATTTTTCCGCTCTCGCCGAGTGCGCTCGCCGCAAAAAGCGAGGGGCTGATGAGATAATCATCCAGCGTCTGTGCCTGCTTGTCGTGATTGTACTGCACAAAGTCCAAGATACTGCCTTTGAAGGAGCCGTCTGCCGTAAGACTCTTGTATTTCTCGACGATAGGCGAGCCGTAGCAGTCCGTGCCCGAAACAAAAATAACATTTTCTTTTCCTATTCTGTCGCGCAGAAAGCGCGCGAAAGCATCTGCATGAACGAAAACGCCGCCCACATGCCCGAAGTGAAGCTCCTTGCTTCCGTAAGGCATGCCCGCCGTTATCAGTGCGCGTTTCGGAAATTTCGGTCTGTCTGTCATATTAGCCTCCCAGTCTTTCTATCTGTTTTTCTATTCTCTCTCTCGACTTGTTTTCGCCGAGAATGTTCATCACCGTATAAAGGTCGGGCGCATTCTGCTTGCCTGTTATCGCCACGCGTACAAACGAGCTGATATCGCCGATACTTCCCTTGTATGCATCGGGATTTGCCTTGTATTCCTTCATCTCGCGGGCAAAGCCGAATTTCTCCGCCACATCCTTCATCTTGTCAAACCATGCGCTCTGGTCATCCTCGGAGCTGTAAGCAGCAAGATAAGTCTTCAGCACATCGGCGATAAGCGAGGACTCGAAGCCCTGCGGATATTCGCCTTCTGCATTGTAATACTTATCAAACATGAAGCCCATATAGCCCTTGACTTCACTCCATACGGCAAAGTCCTTGCGCGGTTTGCTTCCGCCTCTGCCTATGGCGAGCACAGCCTTGGTAAAATCGGGATTCGCAGTAAATTCACCGTAAAATTCACTGTCAAATTCCTTTGCCCACTCTGCCGTCTCCTCGTAAACCTTTTCTGCGCTCCAGCGCGAGATTATATTTTTGGAAACATCGCAGAGCTTGGCAAGGTCAAAGAGCGAGCCTGCGGCATTCATCTTCTTTGTGGTGAATTTGAAATCGCCCAGCGGCGCGTCGGGATTTGCTCTTCTCCAGTCCTCAAAATTGGAATTGAGGATAGTCATTATATATTCGACAACGCTCTCCGTGGGATATCCCTCGGATTTGTAGTATGAGAGGGCAAGCTCGGGGTCCTTGCGCTTGGAAAGCTTGCGCTTGGAATTTCCGTCCATCTTCATCAGCGTGCCTATGTGAACATATTTCGGCAGCTTGTGACCGAGTGCGGCGAAAAGCTGTATATGGAAAGGCAGGCTCGCAAGCCATTCGTCTCCGCGTACTACATGAGTTGTGCCCATCAGATGGTCGTCCACCGCATGTGCGAAATGATATGTCGGTATGCCGTCGCTCTTTAAGAGCACATGGTCTATATCGTTTTCAGTGATGTCCACATCGCCCTTGATGAGGTCGTGATATTTGAATTTATGCTCTATGCTTCCCGTACTGCGGAAGCGGAGTACCCATTCCTTTCCCGCCTTCAGTTCCGCTTCGATATCCTCTATCGGGCGGTCTCTCCACTTTGCCCACTTGCCGTAGTAGCCGAAATTGGCTTTTTCGGCTTCCTGCTCGGCATGAAAACGCTCAAGCTCCTCCTCTGTGCAGAAGCAGGGGTAAGCCTTCCCCTCTTTCACAAGCTTTTTTGCGTACACATGATATATGGAAGCTCTCATGCTCTGCTTGTAGGGTCCGTATATTCCCTTGTCGTATATTTTCCCGTTTTCATCGAGAGCCGCACCCTCATCGAAGAAAATACCGTAGTGCGAAAGCATCTCTATAAGCGTTTCCGTCGCTCCCTTTACCTCGCGCTTTGCATCCGTATCCTCAACGCGCAGATACATTATACCGCCGCTCTGGTGAGCAAGGCGCTCGGAGGTCAGTCCCTGCATGAGGTTGCCGAGATGGACAAAGCCTGTAGGGCTGGGTGCCATTCTCGAAACGACAGCTCCCTCGGGAAGCTCTCTTTTCGGAAAGCGCTTTTCCATATCCTCCGGTGTTTCCGTAACATCGGGTAAAAGTAATTCTGCAAGATAGTTATAATCCATAGCTTTATATTTCCTTTCGGTTGATTCTTATATTATGAAGCTTTCTCCGTGTCCCGGGAATGCGGCTTTTCCACCGTACATACGCTTTATGCGCGAAACGGAAGCCTCAATCTTCTCCGGTGCTGCATTCGGCAGGTCGGTTCTGCCGTAGCCGTCGTCAAAGAGCGTATCGCCCGTATAAACGGCATCGGAGCAGATATAGCAAAGCGAGCCTTTTGTATGCCCGGGCGTTGCCACAACTGATATTTTCTCATTTCCGAGCATAAGTATATCGCCGTCCGCCACCGTCTCATAGTCTGAAAGGCAGAAAACACTTTCACCGCCGAAAAGAGCGGATGCGTTCATCCTCGGGTCGGAAAGCATCGCGGCGTCATCTGCGCTTATCATTATTTTCGCTTCGGGAAAACAGGCTTTCAGACCGTCAGCGCCGCCGATATGATCGAAATGCCCGTGCGTGAGCAGGATGTATTTCAGCTTAGCGCCGGTTCTCTCTATCTCGTCGCGCAGAAGCTCCGCTGAGGACGCAGGGTCAATGACGGCACACTCTCCTCCGTCGGAAATCAGATAGCAATTTGTACATATCGGATAAAGGCAGTATACAGCTCTCTTCATATACGCTCCAAATCATAATAAATATTAAATATTATATCATAATATTTCCTTCTTTTCAATATTTTAACTTCAAATCTTTTTGAAATTTCTGCGATATTTTTCAAAAAATTATGGTTTTTTTTCCTTAAATGTGATATGATATAGAAGAAAGTAAAAATTGGATGTGATTATTCTGGAAAAAACGGATATACGCGGCATACCTTTTGACAGTATCACCTTTTCCGATGCCGTCTCGGTGGCAGAACGCGCGATATACGAAAAAAGGCAGACCGTCGTTCATACACCGAATGCGGAGATTTTGCAAAAATGCATTGAGGAAAAGGAAATACTCAATATCGTTTCCTCGGCGGAGCTTATACTGCCGGACGGCGCCGGTGTTCTCCTCGCCGCTAAAATCCTCGGCACACCGATAAAGGAAAAAATAGCCGGCGTGGAATTCGGTGAGGAAATACTTGCGCTATCGGCAAAAAACGGCTATAGCGTTTATTTTCTCGGAGGAAAACCCGATGTTGCGGCTACTGCGGCACAAAAGATGCGTGAAAGGTACACGGGGCTGAATATTGTCGGTTTTCACGACGGATATTTTGATAAAAACGGGGCGGAAAACGATGACGTTATCGACGCAATAAACAAAACAAAAACCGATATTCTCTATGTCTGCCTCGGTTCGCCCGCGCAGGAAATATGGGTATATAAAAACAGAAAAAAGCTCTGCGCTTCCCTGCTTCTCTGCCTCGGCGGAAGCCTCGATATTTATGCGGGCACGGCAAAACGCGCACCGAAAGCCTTTATAGCCATGCGGCTTGAGTGGTTATGGCGGCTTCTCTGCCAGCCCACGCGCCTCCCAAGAATGATGAAAATACCGAAATTTATTTTCGGCACATATAAATACAAAAACAAAAAAAGAAAAGAGGAAAAGAAAAATGCATGTTGAACTTCTCGCCTATACACCGAATGCGGATAAAATCGTCGCGGCGGCGGCAAAGCTTTGCTATTCAAAAAGCAATATAGACGATCTGCTCGATAACCTCACTCCCGAAAAAACCGAAAGCTTTCTCGATATGCTGACAAGCCTCGGTCATGAGAGCCCTGTGGAACACGCTTCGTTTACATTCGGCATAGAGGGCGTTTCGAGAACGCTGCTCGCGCAGATAACAAGACACAGAATAGCTTCATATTCCGTGCAGAGCCAGCGGTATGTTTCAAAGGCAAATTTCGATTATATCCTGCCGCCCGAAATAGAAAAAATACCGGAAGCCAAGGCGGAATTTATCGCCGCCATGGAGGAGGACGCACGCCATTATGAAAGCCTGCGCACCATGCTGACAGAGGCACATACGAAGCGCCTCATCTCCGAGGGTAAGGACGAAAAATCTGCCCGTCGCGCCGCAGAAAAGCTCGCAAATGAAGATGCACGCTTTGTTCTTCCCGGTGCCTGCGATACAAAAATCATAATGACGATGAATGTCCGCTCGCTCTATAATTTCTTTACTCTGCGTTGCTGCGAACGCGCCCAGTGGGAAATTCGCGCACTGGCAAGAGAAATGCTTATGCTTGTTCGTGATGTCGCGCCTAATCTTTTTAAAAACGCGGGACCCGCATGCCTGCGCGGTGCCTGCAGTGAGGGCGCAATGACCTGCGGCAAGGCAAAGGAAGTGCGTGAACTTCTCTCGGTTAAGAAATAAAAAGGAAGTACATATTTATGAAAATTTTAGCCATAGGAAACAGCTTTTCACAGGATGCAACACGATATCTTCAGGATATTGCCGCCTCCGCCGGAGAAAATCTCTTCGTCCGCAATCTTTATATCGGCGGTTGCAGTATGGAAATGCACGCAAAAAATATTACCGAAAATGCGCCCGCCTATGATTATGAAGAAAATACGCGCGGCATAGAAAAAATCAGTATCCCCGATGCGCTTGCACGTGAGGAATGGGATTATGTGACGGTTCAGCAGGTCAGCGGTTTGTCGGGAAAAATTGAAACTTATGAGCCATATCTCACAGAGGTTCTCGATACCGTAAAAGCCGCCTGTCCCAAGGCAAAGATTGCTTTTCACAGAACATGGGCTTATGAGATAGATTCCGCTCACGGAAATTTTCCATATTACCTGAAAAATCAGATGAATATGTATCACGCCATCGTGGAAGCAAGCTCGGAGGCGGCGCAAAAGCATTCGCTTCCGATAATCGGTTCGGGCGATTTCATTCAGCATCTGCGTGCCATCCCGCCGTTTGATTACAAAAACGGAGGCACTTCCCTTTGCCGTGACGGTTTTCATATGTCGCTCGATTACGGCAGATATGCCGTAGGCCTTGTATGGTTTAAATTCTTTACAGGCAGAAATGCCGCAGATGTTACATTTGCGCCGGAAAATACCGACCCCACTTATATAAATATCATCAGACAGGAAGCGGATAAATTTATTGCAAAATAATTATCATAGAGAAATTCCCGCCTGATATTGACAATCGGTAAATGTTTTGATATAATATGTTCACGCTCTTTCGGCGTGAACATATTTATCGGGATGTAGGGTAACGGTCACCCACCAGTTTGGGAGCGTGTGACCGCCTCATGAGCCGACCGCCGAAAGCTCGCAAAATCTCCGTTTTTCTCGCGTTTCCTCGCTTTTCCGCCGCCGTGTGCTTCGGCAAAAAACTTTTGACCACAGATTTGACCACTTACACGACCACAATTTAATAACTATCGGGGTGTAGCGCAGTTGATAGCGCGCCGCATTTGGGATGCGGAGGCCGCGAGTTTGAGCCTCGCCACTCCGACCAATTTTTAAGCGATTTCAGTATTTTTTACTGCAATCGCTTATTTTTTCAGAATGAGTATTGACAAATAAAAATTTTCTGATATAATTTAATGATTTATCACTAAAGTGTTGAATGGGTGGCATGGGCGAAAAGGAGAAATATAAAATGTACAGAATTGTCGATGAGTCAGAATGCAAAAGGTATCGCTCTGACTGTTCACATGTCTTAAAAAAGACATGTGCCTTACTTAAAGAAAAATGCATTAACGCCCAATTTACTCTTGTTGGCAGTGGAGCAAGAAATATGGTTACACGAAACGGCAATGGACCGTTTGACCTTGACTACAACCTTGAAATAATTAAAGCTCCGGACGAATATTGGAATGATCTGCGTCATTTAAAAAATACCGTTCGTATTTTGCTTGATAAAGCCGAAGGATTGACTTGCTTTTCCGAATCACAAGATTCAACTTCATGCTTGACAGCTCTGTTACATTTCAAAGATGAACCTGCAGTTGAATTTAGTTTTGATGTTGCAATTGTCGCCAAAAATTCTGATGGAACACTGTGCAGGTTGATTCATAATAAAAATGTCTGGGAATACGGTAATGACCAGTATGTTTGGAATGAGGTTCCAAGCTCTCACAACATAGCGCAAAAGGTAAAACAAATCAAAATCAATGATTTATGGCTTGATGTAAGAGAGCGATATATTTATCTTAAAAATCTATATTTATCTCATCCGTTAGAGAAAGATCATCCGTCATTTATTGTTTATGTTGAAGCTGTCAATCAAATTTATAATCAATATTTTAATTAGCGACTGTATTCTTTGTCTACAGCACCTCAAATTTTGACAGGGTGACTTTTCCGGTCACCCTGTCATTTTCTCTTTTTCCGCCTTAATTTCCGCAATCTCTTTCTTCATTTCCGCAATCAGCACCTTGAGCTTTTCTTCGCACTCCTCCCGCGTGGTGGCGTAGATATTTTTTGCGATTCGTTTGCCGTTCACGCGTGGTGAGAACCTGCCCTCATAGAGATGGTCGTTTATCATCGTCACGCAACCCGTGCCGGGCTTGCGTATCTTGCCCTTGTACGGCTCAAATTTCGGTTCTGTCGGCTGATCGGTTGCTTCACTGTCACTTG